>Ga0209755_10000732_pt1 | contig 57647 bp, 69 predicted proteins | sample TergutCo191P1_FD_187301 | JGI IMG/M metagenome (GOLD analysis project Ga0209755, IMG submission 187301) | Cornitermes sp. P1 segment gut microbial communities from Petit-Saut dam, French Guiana - Co191P1 (SPAdes) (version 2) | ecosystem: Host-associated > Arthropoda: Insects > Digestive system...
GTAAAAAAGCGCCGGCGGCTTCTACTGCCCTTGCTACCTCGCAGATGTCTGTTACGTTTGGTGTTAGTTTTACTATCAGTGGCTTTGTTACTACAGCTCGCACTGCCTCCGTTATTTTTGCCGCCATTTGCGGGGAAGTTCCGAAAGCGATGCCGCCCTCTTTTACGTTGGGGCATGAAATGTTAAGTTCTAGCATGTCTACATCGGCGGCATTTAAAAGCTCTGCCGCTTTTACGTAGTCGTCCAGGCTACGGCCTGCTACGTTTGCTATAACTTTCGTTTTTTTAAGATTTGGTAAATCATCGGCTATAAAACGCTCTACGCCTGGGTTTTCCAGCCCTATGGCGTTAAGCATTCCGCTTTTTGTTTCGGCTATGCGCGGTGTGGGGTTGCCCGGCCATGGATCAATAGAAACACCCTTGGTTATAATAGCGCCCAACTTAGAATAATCGTAAAACTTTCCGCTACTCGCCGAAAATGTTCCTGAGGCCGTCATAATCGGGTTTTGTAGCTCTACGCCGCAAAAATTAATTTTCATGCCATACCACCTCGCTTGCCTTAAATACGGGGCCATCCTCGCATACTTTTCGGTTGCCGCCCGTTGTTTTACAGCTACATCCCACGCAAGCGCCGTAGCCACAGCCCATTCGTTCTTCTAGGGAAATTTCAGCCGTGGGGTAAAGTTGTGCTAGACTTTTTAGCATGGGCTTGGGGCCACAGGCAAATATTTGTGTATTTTTTGGGATGTCTGCTTGCTTGAGAAAGTCTACTACATTGCCTTTAAAGCCCTTCGAGCCGCTATCTGTCGTGATTGTTACTGGGCATGGAAATTCCTCTGTCAGAAAGGGTTCATCTTGGAAACCTAATACTGCTTTTGTGTTTTTCGCCTTTTTGGCAAGGTACAACAGCGGTGGTATTCCTACCCCACCGCCTACTAGTAGGCCTTCGCTTATAGTGAAGCCATTTCCTAGCGGGACAGAGCATCTAATTTTCGTGCCGGCTTTGTAGTGCGAAATTATCTCAGTACCTGCGCCAACTACGGCGTATACTAAAGTGAGTACGTCATCTTTCCAATCGCAAACGCTGATCGGGCGCGGTAGTAGACGGCTTTCGTCATTTAGATACAGATTTACAAACTGCCCTGGCTCTGGCTCTGAGTCATAGCTCAGGCGCATTTTGAATATGCCCCTAGCGATTTCCTCATTAAATAAAATCTCGTTCACTTGATGGCCTCCTGTAGATCAGCTATCATTTCTTGCGTGGCTTGGCGGGCTGTTATGCCTTTTTTCCAGGCGGCGGTTATGCCTCGTGACGAGTTTACTATACAGCCCAAACCATTCTTGTCAAAGAAGCCCTTTAAATCCTTACCTGAGCCGCCTTGTGCGCCGTAGCCCGGCACCAAAAAGAATGTGTGCGGCATACGCTTTCTTAAGGCGCGGCCTTGCTCCGGGAAGGTTGCGCCTACTACCGCGCATACCTTGCTGTAGCCGTGCTTGCCTATTAGCTTTTTGTCAAATCCCCATTCCGATACCAAATCGCCTACATGCTCGTATACCAACTTGCCGTTTTCTAGCTTTTGATCTTGCAAATCCACACTGCTGGGGTTGCTTGTTTTTACCAGTATTATTATCCCCTTGTCTTGCTCTTCGCAGATTTTTAGGAAGGGCATTATGCTATCTACGCCCAAATATGGGTTAAGGGTTACGGCATCCTCATGCCATAGATTACCGTCTATATGCGCGGCGTAGCCTTCTGCCGTACTGCCTATGTCGTTGCGTTTTATATCGCCTATTACTATTAGACCCCTGCTTTGCGCGTATTCCGCCGTTTGGACGTAGGCCTTCAAACCCTCCACGCCGTAGCGCTCGTACATGGCTATTTGCGGTTTGACTGCCGGTACTAGATCGTATACCTGGTCAATAATCCGGCAGTTAAATTCAAAAAACGCTTCTGGTATGTTTTTTGGTTTTTTGTCTAGCATATCTACAGTCGGGTCAAGCCCTACTACTACCGGGGCTTTTAGTTCCTTTATTCTATCAATTAAACGATCTATCATTATATATAAGCCTCCCCTTACTAACCGTCATTACTGTGCGTCCGTATACCTCCATACCTTCAAATGGCGTGTTTCTGCTCTTTGATGCAAATTCTTTGCTGTTTATTTTATAGGCTGTGCCTATATCGAATATCGCAAAATCCCCTTCGTCGCGATGCAAATTTAATATTTTTGCCGGATTTATGCTCATTAGCTCTATCAGCTTTTGTAGGCTAATTAAGCCCGGCATTACTAGCTTGGTATAGCTTAGCGCAAAGGCGGTTTCCAGGCCTATTACGCCAAAGGGTGCGCTTTCCACCCCCTGCGCTTTTTCTTCCTGAGAATGCGGCGCGTGGTCTGTCGCTATTACGTCAATTGTGCCGTCTTGTATGGCTTCTATTACAGCAAGCCTGTCCGCTTCGCTTTTAAGGGGCGGGTTCATTTTTGCGTTTGCTCCCTGGCTTTTAAGGGCTTCGCTCGTTAGCGTAAAATAATGCGGCGCGGTTTCGCAAGTTATGTTTATTCCTTCGGCTTTTGCAGTCTTTATCAGCTCTAAACTCTCTTTTAGGCTTATGTGCTGTAAGTGAAAGTGACATCCGGTTTCCCGGGCAAGTTCTATGTCTCTTGCTACTATTTCTGTCTCCGGCTCGCAGTGGTCTGTTATAAATAAGCCTAACTCTTTTGCTTGTAGCGCGGCTTGCTTCATTAAATCGCGATCCATCAGCGTTTTGCCGTCGTCGCTTAACGCGCATATGCCGCCTTGCTTCATTCCCGCGAAGTCTGCTAACTCTTTGCCGTTTAAGCCTTTGCTTAAGGCACCTACTACAAGTAGCTCTATTGCTGCGGCTTTGCTGGCTACCAATTCCACCAGCTCCCGACTATCAATAGCCGGGAGGGTATTCGCCATACAGCACACAGTCGTAAAGCCACCTCTTGCGGCGGCTTGGCCGCCCGTGGCTATATCTTCCTTATAAGTCTGCCCCGGCTCCCTAAAATGCACGTGCATATCAACCAAACCCGGGACAGCTATCAAATTACTGCTCATTAAACTTCATCAAATTGTTGCAGTACTCGCAACTATATTTACCAGAGTTATCCGCCAGCATAAAAACATGCGGCACCGCCTCTACTGAGGTAACGCAACGCGGATTTTTACATATCAATACATTCGTCACCTTTTTGGGAAGCTCTAGCTTTACTTTTTTGACGATTTTTTCGTCTTTGATATGAATTACCGTCGCCTGGTGATCTATCAGCCCCAGAACCTCCACATCCACATTTTGCAAATTCTCAAATTTAATAAGGTCTTTTTTGCCGTATTTGCGGCTGGCTACGTTCATTATTAGCGCAATAGAGCCAAGCTCTGGGTCAACATTCAAGTATTCCAGCACCTTTGCGCCGCTTCCGGCGTGCAGATGGTCAATTACTATTCCGTTTGCGATACTATTTATCTCCATAATTTATACCCCTTTCCCTTTTTTGCCGAGCAACGCCATAAGCAAGGCCATTCTAACGTACATACCGTTTTTAGCTTGCGGGAAGTAGAATGCGCGTGGGTCGCTGTCAACCTTGGTAGATATTTCATTAACACGCGGCAGTGGATGCAAAATCATCAGGTCTTTTTTGGCGTGTTTAAGTTTTGCCGGGTTCAATATATAGCTGTCTTTCAGGCGAATGTAGTCCTCTTCGTTAAAGAAGCGCTCGCGCTGTACGCGTGTCATGTACAAAACGTCCAGTTTAGGTAGGGCGCCTACCAGGTCAACCGTTTCTTCGTAGTCGGAAGAAGATAACTGGCCGCTTACGTATTCCGGTACGCGTAGCTCTGTCGGCGAAATCATTATAAATTTAACGCCGCTATAGCGGTTAAGTGCGCATATTAACGAATGCACGGTACGGCCAAATTTTAGATCGCCGCACAGACCTACGGTTATGTTATTAAAGCCGCCTTTTTCCCGTTTTATGGTCAGTAAGTCAGTTAAGGTTTGGGTCGGGTGATGATGCCCGCCGTCCCCGGCGTTTATTACCGGAATATCCGAATACCGCGAAGCCACCAGCGCAGAGCCTTCCTTTGGGTGGCGCATAACAGCTATATCGGCGTAACAGGCTACGGTTCTGATGGTATCTGCAATGCTTTCACCTTTTACAGCAGAGCTTGAAGAGGGCTCAGAAAACCCGATAACCTGACCGCCTAGGCGTAACATGGCCGCTTCAAAGGAAAAGCGGGTTCTTGTACTGGGCTCGTAGAATAACGTGGATAGTAGTTGTCCTTTGCATACCTCGGCGTAATCCTCCGGCTTGGCGATAATGCGCTCTGCCTCAATGAATAGTGACTCCATTTCCTCTACCGATAGATCCATAGGCTCAATAAGATGCCTACCTTTTAAATTTTGCAAAAAAATCTCTCCTTCCTTGATAATAAGATAATAAAAAAAAATCTCCCACAAAGGAGATTAAAAAGTAAAAATAAAAGATAAATGGGAGTAAATGACACTTTTGTTTATGTATACGCGTTCTGACCGCTTTAGTACCATTCTTTTCTCTCCTCACAAATCGTCTACCGCATTATACTTTGCCATAAACTTATCCGGCTGTCAAGTTATTTCTTCCTCTCTTGCCTATCCTCTTCATATAAAAAGCGTATGCCTTTCTGTTTAGGCCGTTCGCGTTCTTCTTGTTCTTCTATAGCTTCTTCTGGAATTTCCTCCACAACTTTTTCTGGCTCTGGCGGTTCTTCTATTGCTTTGGCTCTGTCTAGGCTACTTCTGTTAATTGGCATTGCTATTAAGTCGCGGTCTTGGGCGCTACCGCTCCATATTTCTAGGCGGCCATCCTTTAAAAAACCCAAAATAGTCGGAAGCGAAACCTCTGTATATGCACTAACTTCTAAGGCGGTAATGCCGGGGTTATCCCGCACCAATTCGCGCACCATGGAATACTGTTGCATCTCTATGTCTTTACAACGAGGGCATCGCTTTGGTGGCTGCCCTCCTTCAAAACCTTCAAATTCAAACATCTGCTTACAACGTTTACATCTTATAGACCTCAAATCAACACCTGCCTTTTGCCAATTATTACAGATAGCATCCTTATCAGCCTTGCGATACAATTACCCCAAAAAGGAGGTCTTATTAATGTTACCCTCTCACGCTTCGCCTATGGTACATATTAGTTATTGGGAATTTTTTCAGCAATACTATACGCCCTTGCTACGGGAAATAGACCTATTGCTAAAAACTATTGAAGCCCCTATATCGGTGGCCAAAACCGCCAAGCTTTTGGCAATGGAGCCCAAAGCGGTAAAGGAAATAACAGCCAAAGAAGATATACAGCTTATTGACCGCGAAGGCTTTTTACAGATAATGATGCATGGTAACAGTTCGCTATGTCGTTTGATGCAACGGGAATGCACTTGTGGCTCGCCGGATTACTATAGCCCGGCGCAAATAGCATACATATACGGGCTACAAGACGGTAATGTCGAATCGGCTTTCCGCGCTAATGACTATGACGCTAAAATTCCGGCCTGTGACTTGCCCAAGCTTTTGAGTAAAATATATATTTATATTATCCGCTAGTTTAAACTCTTCCCAAATATTCGCCGGTGCGTGTGTCGATTTTAATAATCTCATCGGTGGAAATGAATAGCGGAACCTGAACCACGGCCCCTGTTTCTACTGTGGCCGGCTTTGTTGCGCCTTGCGCTGTATCGCCTTTAAAGCCGGGCTCGGTATCGGTTACAGTAAGCTCTACAAACATAGGTGGCTCTATACCGAATACGTTTCCGTTATGCGATAGAATCTTCACCATTTCATTTTCCTTAACAAAGCGAAGGGTATCGCCAACATCGGAAGCGTTTATGGCAGATTGCTCGTAAGATTCCACATCCATAAAGTGGAAAAGCCCACCGTCGCTATATAGATATTGCATATCTTTTCTGTCAATATGCGCACGGGGCATCTTTTCGGATGGACGGAAGGTTCTTTCTACTATTCCGCTACCGATTATGCTTCTTAGTTTACAACGCACAAAAGCCGCGCCTTTGCCCGGCTTTACGTGCTGGAAGTCTATTATTGTATAGATGTCTCCGTCTACTTCTATTGTTACGCCATTTTTGAATTCTCCTGCTGAAATCATTTTTTAAGAGTCCCTTCCTTAAATTTTAACCGTGCCGTGGATTATTGCCTACCAGCTTTGCCCCGGTGGTTAAGGCCGTAACAATATCCGCGTCAAACTGAGAATACATCGCCTCAAGTTTGGTGTATAACTCCCCTTTACGCGTTACTACGTATTTAGGCGGCAGATTATTTAATGCGTAGGCCATTATGTCCATCTTACAGTGATCACATGCACATATATCCATGCCCTTTAGCACCATCGGAAGAATATCTTCAACACAATCCTCCATATAATTCTTTAAACTGACATCCGACATCTTTTGTTCCCCTCTCTTTAGTTGACTAAGCGTTCTATGTCAAATACCGCAACCCGTCCTGTGACGGGCAGTATTGTAAGTGGCTGTACATATCGTACGCTGCGTAGCTCCATACTGAAGCCGGTACCCGCGCCAAAGCCCGTACCGCCCAGTGTTCCACGCGGCAAAAAGTCTACGGCATCACGCGGTAAATGGCCAAATGTTATTCCTGCGGGTAAATAAGTTGTGTATCTGTGTACTGTCGCTAATTGTGATAGCGGCACTACTGGGTGTACATCAAAACGGCCATACTCTACCCGAAACTGCACCCGCCAGCGCCTACCCTCCATTAAGGCCATTCGCTGGGCTCTTCTGAATTCCGATTGCAGAATTACAGAGGCATTGTTAAGTGTACGCCGTTCTATTCCCCGCACTGCGCCTAGGCTAACAGCGCCTAGTATGGATATTAGGCCTAGCACCAATACTAGCTCAATTAGCGTAAATCCTCTTCTATTATAAAGGCTATTCAAACTCGACGCAAGAAAAATCATTTTTTTACCCTTTAAAGCGGATTTACAAAACCGGTCAGGTAGCGTTTTCTCAGCCTTCGCTCTAGCCCTCGCTTAAGTATTACCGTTATAACCTCTCGTTCTGTCATGGGCTTTACTAATATTGTGGTAATGCCCGCGTTTTTGCCGCACCATATATCGGCCAAAAGCTGATCGCCAACTATGGCGGCCTCGTGCGGGGCCACGCCCATTTCCTTCATAACGCGCTTTAAACCTCTTGTGAAGGGTTTACCGGCCAAAGATGCGCCCGGTAAGCCCATGCCCTCGTTATACGCCGATAGCCGGCGCGAGTTATTATTTGAAAGTAAACCTACCTGAAAGCCTATTTCGTGTAATTCCTCTACCAGAGCTAACACCCTGGCTGTGGGTTGTTTGCCTTCGTAGCCGGATAGAGTGTTATCTATATCGTAAACCAGGCCGCGCAAGCCCTGCTCGTAAAGGCGCTTGTATGGAATATCAAATACAGAGTCAAAATAATAATCCGGTGATAGCATATATATTAAGCCTCCTCATATATAATGAACGTAAGCCACAAACGGGTTTGCGGTGACTCTTCCGAAATTTGAATGCGCTCTAGGCGAATGTAGCGGTAATGGTTTGCCATATCATACAAAAAACCGCCTATATCCCCATAGTTGCCATCTGCCACCACTACCGAGCGGGTTTCTGCCACCCGTCCTCTGCTTGCGTAATGCAGTGCGCGTTCGCTTGCGTGGAATTCTATTTCAGATAAATAATTATCGTGTAACTTTGCCCGTATTTCTGTAAGTAGAGCGCCTAAATGCCCCGGTGGCTGAATAATAATCAAATCAGTATCGTCCATTGCGGCAAATTGCCTTAGCTTTTCTTCATACATACGATAATTGGCTTCCCGTACAGCCAACTGCCTTTCCATTACATTTATACTTGACTCTTGGTGCCGTAGAGTAAACAGGCTATCCGGTACAATAGTGGCAAGCGCAAAAGCCAAGCAAAGGGCATTAGCTATAATAAAATAAATTTTCACTTTTGTCATTGCTTTTCCCCTAAAAATCTTGCTTTGTAGCGCGCTAAATCATTAGCATCTTTAATTTCCAGTTCTTTTTCCCCGGCTAGGGACTCCAAATGGTGCAAAAACTCGTGCCGTAAAACTTTGTCGATTTGTTTACGTAAATATTTTCGTGAGCTTCCGCTATACAAATGCATGAAAGAACCGTAATATAGAGTAATGTAGCGCCCTAAATGACCCCCAGAATGATATTGACCCAGTATATACAAGTTACCGTTTGCGGCCTCCGGGTGCGGCAAGGCCTCAGGGATTAGGTTTATGCCACCGTTTAGGCTAACAAAAATCTCTGCGGGAAGCTCTTCTGTTATTTCATCTAGTATTTCACCAAATTCTTCTAAAGATATAGCTTCCATATTATACCCCTGTTCCTAAAAAAAGTATATAATGTATTTGAAACGCGCAAGCGCTTGCTTGAAGGGAGGATCTACCATATGCTTGATTGGCTCGAAAAAGACGATGTTAAACCCTATGTCAAACTACTATCGCGGGTGATACTTACCCTGCTAGGTATATTTATCTTAGCTTGGACTATGCCTGTAGTGTTATCATTTTTTCTGCCATTTATAATGGCTTATATTGCGGCTTCTATCACTAACCCGCTAATTTGCCTACTTCAAAAAAAGTGGAAGGCGCCGCGCAGTGTTTTATCTGTTTTAATGGTAGTGCTGTCGCTACTTTTTGTAATGGTACTTTTGGGCGGCTTCGTTTACGCGCTAGGCCGCGAAATTATTGGCCTTGCCCAAAATATTGATGTTATAGTTGACTACTTTAACCATGCAATTGCCCATCTGTACTGGATAAGCGCTTACATCCCAGCCAATGCGGAGGAAGTATTATCCGGGCTGGTAGACGGCTTTAGCGTTTGGGTGCAGTCACAGGGCGCGGCTATTGCCGACTCTATGATAACCAATACCGTTCAGTTTACTACCCGTGTGGGTGGCGGCGTTGTATCCGTGGTTATTTTTATCCTTGCCTCTTATTTTATGATGGCAGATTACCATGGCTTTTCTCAAAAATTGAAATCGGCTTTAAGCAGAAAAACATATAAAAGCCTGTCTATTATTAAATCTGCGGCGCTAGGCGCCTTGGGCGGCTATTTAAAGGCACAAATTATTATGGCTACTATCGTATTTGTGTTTTCCCTGGTTGCCCTTTTAATCATACAACAAGAGTTTGCCCTGCTTTTGGCCTTTATATTGGGGCTTATTGACCTGGTGCCGCTTATAGGAACAGCCGCAATGCTGGTACCTTGGGCTATAGTAAGTATAATAGGCGGCGATATATTTAGGGGCGTCTACCTACTTGCCATGTCTCTTATTCTCTTTTTAATGCGCCGCGTGCTAGAACCTAAAGTAGTAGGCAGCCAAATGGGTCTTTCGCCGCTTACCGCCCTAACAAGTATTTATATAGGTATGCAACTGGGCGGTGTAATTGGCCTTATACTTGGGCCTATTGTGGCTATGGTTATAGTAAGCCTTTACAAGGCCGGCCTGTTTGACGGCTGGGTAGAAGATGTTAAAGCCGTTATGAATTTGCGAAAAGGCCAGTAGACCCATTTTATGCTATAATATCTTTTATGTCAAAAGAGAAAACGATTTTTGTTTGCAATCAATGCGGTTACGAGGCCAGCAAATGGCTGGGGCGCTGTATGTCTTGCGGACAATATAACACACTAGAAGAAATCACCGCTGTTAAGAAGAGCGTAAAAAAGCCCTCGTCGGCTTTTACCATGCCCGCAAAGCTTGCAGATGTTTCGGCTTTTTCGGAGGAAAAAGGCCAAAGAATGGGCACCGGGCTTAAAGAGCTTGACAAGGTTTTAAACGGCGGTATAGTCGAAGGCTCTCTTATGCTACTGGGCGGCGACCCGGGCATAGGAAAGTCTACGTTACTATTGCAAATTTGCCGGCACTTAGACGCAAGCGGCCACACCTGCCTATACGTTTCGGGCGAAGAAAGCGCCAAGCAGATAAAAATGCGTGCAGACCGTCTTAGCCTGGATACAAAGCTGGCCTACATAATGCCGGAAACGGATATAGACGAGGTTATAGAAGCGATTAGCAAAATAAAGCCTGATCTGGTGATGATAGATTCTATCCAGACGATGCTAAGCCCGGCTTCGTCCTCTGCGCCGGGAAGTGTCGTGCAGGTACGGGAATGTACAACACAGCTTATGCGCCTGGCAAAGGAAACCGGCACGGCGGTAATGCTGGTAGGTCATGTAACAAAGGAAGGCGCCTTGGCGGGCCCGCGGGTATTAGAGCATATGGTAGATACGGTTTTGTACTTTGAAGGCGAACGCCGGGAGCGCTATCGTTTGGTACGTGCTGTAAAAAACCGTTTCGGCTCTACCAACGAGATAGCGGTATTTGAAATGCGCGAAGAGGGTTTGAGGGAGATAGATAACCCCTCTGCCTATATGCTGGCCGGTAGGCCTATAAATGTATCCGGCTCGGCAGTTACATGTTGCCTAGAAGGTAGCAGACCTATACTGGCAGAGGTGCAAGCGCTATGCACTTACACGCAGTTTGGCACTCCAAGAAGAACCGCCACAGGCATGGATTACAACCGTGTAGTAATGCTTATGGCAGTATTAGAAAAGCGTGCCGGCTTTAAACTAGCAACCTACGATAGCTATGTAAACGTAGCCGGTGGAATGAAGATATTAGAACCGGCGGCAGACGCGGCAGTGGTTGCGGCCTTGGCTTCCAGCTATAAAAACAAGCCCATAGACCCCTATTCTATGGTGTTTGGCGAGGTAGGTCTTACGGGCGAGCTAAGAGCGGTGACTATGGCAGATAGGCGTATTGCGGAAGCTAACAAGCTGGGCTTTACGCAGTGTATAGTGCCGCAAAGCCATCTAAAAGGCCTACAAACTGGGCAAAATTTTGGCGACATGAAGATTTACGGTGCGGCTAACATTGCGGAGCTATTACAGCTATTACTGTAAATTTTTTACTGTGTAGCTTTTCCAAATATTGAGCATACTAGCCTCATGCTGATACGATTTGTACTATACGGGGCAATAGGCTGTTTAATGGAAGTTTTTTGGACAGGCCTAGGCGCATTAATTAAAAAGGACTACAAGCTAAGTTCTAAAACCTCTATCTGGATGTTTTTTATTTACGGGATGGTGGTCTTTTTAGAGCCCATTTATCTTGTTACACAGGCCACGCCGATAATCTTTCGCGGGCTTATATATATGCTGTTTATTTTTGCCGGCGAGTATATTACGGGCGGTTTTTTAAAACGAGCCGACTTATGCCCCTGGGATTATACGCATAGCAAATATAGCGTGCAAGGTGTTATTAGGTTAGATTATGCGCCGGTATGGTTTGCGGCCGGCTTAATTTTTGAACAGTTTTTTGTACTGATGGGTGTGGCGGCTTAGCCAAAGGACAAAACAAGCAAGACCAAGGCAAACAAAACACCAATAGAAACGCACATACCTCTAAAATTTATATCAATACTCCTAATACGCGCCAATACCGGGTTATCTTCACCGGAAAACCTATATATCCCAAACGCAATCAACAGACTAACAGCAAAAACAACGGCCTTTTCCACATAAGCCCAAAAGGAAAAACTCAAGCTTGTACCAAACAAAAAGTTAGCCAAGCCAACCCCAAAAACGCCCATTACCAGGCACATAATACCAAGTACGGCAACCGAAGCTTGTTTGTTTGCGTCTATTTTTACGCTATGATCGCTTGTATCCGAGCCAAATAGCATTGCGGCGTATTTAACGAAAAGCAAAATTGTCCCCGTGTTAATCAGTACCATAGTCCAATAAATAATTCCCCCGGTTTCTGCCATTATAAAATATTTTGAAATACTACCGTTAAACAAGGGCGCACCCGTTATGCCAAAAATGGCGACCAAAGTAGTAATACCCAACAGTGGTGAGCGTTTCATCACTCCTCGTATTTTACTTATATCGCGGCTTCGGTACATACGCACAATAATACCAGCGCTTAAAAACATGGCAGACTTGAATACAGCGTGGTTAATAATATGGTACAGACTTCCCGTTAATGCGTATTCGCCGCCGAGCGTAAGCCCTGCGATTATAAGCCCAATTTGCGCGGTGGAGCTATAGGCCAGTATAAGCCGAATATCTTTTTGGGAAAAGGCCATAACTATGCTTGTAAGAGCAGTAACTACCCCCAAAACCAAGAAAAATTCGTTAAGGGCAATGGGCGCAAAAACTTCTTGAATACGAATAAACAAAAATATAGCACATTTAACGTGCAAGCCCGATAAAATTGCGGCAACCGCCGATGGTGCGCGTGGTATACCCTGTACCTTGGGCAACCAGCTTGCCAAGGGAATTAAAGCGCACTTAAACAAAATAGGCGTTATAATAAGCGCATAGGGCAAAATAAGTTGCGAGGCCTCCATATCGGCAATCACCGCCGCCGCTACCGCCATATCTAAGGTTCCCGTAAGCATATACACATAGCCTACGCCCAACAGATAAAACTGAATGGCCGCTGTATTTATTGTCAAAAAAATAATTCCATCGAACATAGAGCGTTTTTCCCGCACATACATAATAAGCACCGCTACTATAAGCGTTGCTACTTCCAATAGCACAAATACATTAAAGAAATCACGCGCAAGGAAAATTCCGATTATAAGACCTTCCCAAATAAACATTAACAGCCAATATAGCTTAGAGCTGGATTCCTTTAACCCGTAAACCGCCGCAATAAGAAACAAAACAGCCGTAAGCATAACTAAGGAAGCGGAAAGCATATCCGCCTTTAAGGTAATGCCCAAAATACCCCTAAAACCACCAACAACGTTTAAAATATCACCCTGTCGGCTTTCCATGAACAAATAAAATGTAAGCACAACAAAAACTGTTTGCGCTATAATCGCAACAATACGGCTTGCGCGGCTAGAAGAAAATAAATACAAAAACACCGCAATCAAAATAGGCGTAATCACAAAATAAGCCAGCATTTACTCTGTGTCCTCCAATAGCTCCATACTCTTCCCTTTAACTTCCTGCCAATCTGTAGAATTGGTTTTTTTAGTTAGGTAAATAATCATAGTAATATCCACGGCAGTTACGGCAAGCCCTATTATGATGGCAGTAATCATTAAAGCCTGCGGCAAGGGGTCTGCTATATATTCCATGTTTTCTATTAAATTAGTACCTATGGGCGGCATAATCCCCGGGCGGTAGCGCATAGCTAAAAAAAACACAATCACCGCCGTCTGCTTCAACATAAGACAAATAACGGATTTTATTATATTCCGGCTGGTTATAAGCCCAAAGAAGGCCAAAAAGAACATGATAATAGCTGCGGTTTGCATAATTTAGTGTCTTTCTACGGCGATAAACCGATAAAAAAGCATGATGAAGCCAAGGGCAACTTTAATGCCAATCAAGGCGTTCATAACAAGCAAATAGATAGTCTGTATAAAAGGTAGGTATGTAAAATAATTGTGTACCCCCAAGAATACAACAAACAGTGCTAATACAATAATACTGACAAGTACAAATTTTTCGCCCCGTAATAAACGCTCAAAAGGTAAATCGAGAACGCCATGGGTCATATAGCGGCAAACGAAAAACGCGGCCAAGGCAACCCCGCCCTGGAAGCCGCCCCCTGCCGTAACATGCCCGTTGGCAATTAAATAGATGCCAAATAAAGGCAGTAAGGGCGATATTATATATATAATTCTTTTTGCGTGCTTGCTTAAAAGCTCGTGGCGGCGCTCTTCCGAAACAACGGGGGCATGATGCCACGATAAATGGGCAATTGCCACCACCGCCACCATCAGCATTAAAGCTTCAAAAACCGTGTCATATAAGCGATAGCCCAAATATATGGCAGTTACGGCATTTTCCCCGCCAATATCCGATGCAAAATAGCGGATATATTGCTCCATTGCGTATGTGTTCGCTTCCCCTTCCGGCACTACTCGCAAAACCAAAAAAACAAGGGTAACCGTAAATACGGCTGGTAAAATATAACTTCTCCATTTAATTTTTACTATGCGTTCTTTAATTTTATAGTGCTTCTCGAAACAAATAACAAATAGAATTGTCGAAAATATACTTATGGCCGCCTCAGCTAAAGCTACGTCCGGCGCGCCAAAAATCAAGAAAATAATAGATGTTATTAACGAAAAAACACCCAAATAAATCGCCATGTATAAAATTCTTTGCTCAAAAAGAATTGGTAGTGCGCTTAAAATCCAAAGAGCAATTAAAGTTGATGTCATGATCCGCTCTCCGTGTCATTTTCGCTGTAATAAGCCGAACGGCCTACAATATGGGTGGATAAAGGCCCCAGGAACAACAAAATACCAATAATCAACAACAAGCGCCCAGAAAAAAAGCTAAAGCCGTTAATCATCATAATACCGATAATTACCGTTATTGTGCCAACAGTATCAATTTTTGACGCCACAAGCAGGCGCTGAAAAAACGCTTTAAATTTATAAATACCCAGAATACCAAAAGCAATAAAAATTAATCCGATAACAACAACGATATGCCCGGCAATTCCTAAAATAGTCAGTGATTCTCCTCCTTGCTTGCTTTAATCCGTTCCGCAATAAACGACGCAATAAAAATTGTACATATAAAACCCGTTAGGGTGTAAATAATGGCAAAATCTAGCAGATACGCTATCCCCTGTGATGAAGCGTAAACTATTATAATTATTATTACCTTTGTGGAAATCAAGTTCATGCCCAGCATTCTATCCCACACGGTGGGCCCTTTTATACTTTTGATTACGCTAAATAATAAAAAACCGACCATGATCCATAAAATATAGTACATATACACCTTCTCTCTAGTTTTTTAAGGCTCTCAGTAGAAGCGCTTCTGGCTTGCCTTTTACTTCCGCGCCCATGTCGCCGTTTATTGGGCCGGCGTTTTCTTCCCGTAATAGCATGACAGTTAGTTCCGCCCCTTCTTGTTCCAACATAACGGAACCGGGAATTAGCGTTATTGAGTTACACAAAATCGTGCGCAAAAAATCATTTTCCAGCTTCGTTTCCACTTTAACAACATCTGTGCGGCATCCCATGATAATCATTTTAATCACCATAAAGCCCGCTAAGTAAACCTGGACAATTAGGAATAAAGGATAAAGAATTAACTTGTAAAAACTTACGTTTTCTGTTTTATCTGGGTTTATAAAACGGCGCGTAAATAATAGCGATACCATAGCAACGGCAAGGCCGCTTATTAGCGTTAAAATTGTAAGACTTCCGTTAAGTAAAAGCCATATAATGGCAAGTATAATGATAACTAGCATACTTTACCTCTTTATTAAAACCACCTACACAACCAGAGCGATTATAGCAGTTAGAGCAGAGCCTGTAAACAGAATAAAGCTTTGCGAAAAACTTGACAGCACAATCCCGGGGTAATATTATGGGCGTGGAGGCTACTTGATGAAAATTTTAAAAAATCAAAACAATGCACCTATATACAACGCGCTTAACGAGCTAAAGGAAAAACAGCTTGTTCCTTTTGACGTCCCCGGCCATAAAAGGGGAAAGGGTAACAGGGAGTTAAGCGAATTTTTAGGCGAAGCTTGCATGAGCATTGACGTAAACTCAATGAAGCCGCTGGACAACCTTTGCCACCCGGTTTCTGTAATAAAAGAAGCCGAAGATTTAGCCGCAGAAGCCTTTGGCGCAAGCCAGGCATTTTTTATGGTAAACGGAACAACCTCCGCTGTACAAGCCATGATTCTTTCTGCCTGCAAAAAGGACGAAAAAATAATTTTACCGCGCAACGTTCATCGCAGCGTTATTAACGCGATTATTTTAAACGGGGCAATGCCCATTTATATTAATCCGGAAATTAATCATGAATTAGGAATTTCCCTAGGTGTATCGTACTCCACCATCGAGCGGGCTATATCTAAAAACCCAGACGCAAAGGCGATACTACTTAATAACCCCACATACTACGGAGTATGTTCTAATCTAAAGGCAATTACAGAGCTTGCCCACAAGAACAATATTAAAGTGCTTGTTGACGAGGCACATGGTACGCATTTTTATTTTGGCCAAAACCTTCCAATGCCCGCTATTGCGGCGGGTGCGGATATGGCGGCGGTTAGTATGCATAAATCTGGCGGCTCTTTAACGCAAAGTTCTTTTTTGCTTTTGGGCGCCAATGTTAATTCCGCTTACGTGCGGCAGATTATCAATTTAACACAAACAACCAGCGCATCTTATTTATTATTATCCAGCCTAGATTTATCGCGCAAGGACATGGCGCTAAACGGCAAAGATATATTTAAGCGCGTATGCGAATTAGTAAGCTACGCCAGAGCTGAAATTAATAAAATTGACGGCTACTACGCATTTTCACGCGAGCTGATTAACGGTGACTCGGTTTTTGACTTTGATGTGACAAAACTATCTGTAAACACCCTAAACATCGGCCTATCCGGCATAGAGGTGTACGATATATTACGAGACGAATACAACATACAGGTAGAATTTGGCGATATAGGAAATTTACTCGCCTATGTTTCGCTGGGCGATAGAAAACAAAATATAGAGCGCCTGATAGCGGCTTTTACCGAAATAAGCCAAACACACAAAAGAAACAAGCCAAATTTAATGCGGCGCGAGTATATACAGCCAGAGCTGGTGACTAACCCCCAGCGGGCTTTCTATTCCCAAAAACGAGCCCTGCCCATATATGAAAGCGTCGGCAAAGTATGTTGCGAATTTGTTATGTGCTACCCGCCGGGTATTCCTATATTGGCGCCGGGCGAGCTTATAACAAGCGATATTATTGAATATATTCGCTATGCGCGTGAAAAAGGTTGCCTTCTTACCGGGCTTGAAGATATGGATATTGAAAATATTAACGTGTTGGAGGAAAATTAACTTGGAACCCTTTATTGGCTGTGATAAATCTTTCGGTGAGGCCGATATAGTGCTGTTTGGGGTTCCCTTTGACTCTACCACATCGTACCGCCCCGGAACACGCTTTGCCAGCAAGTGCATACGCTCGGAATCCTATGCAATAGAAACATACAGCCCTTATCAGGATAAAGATTTGGGCGATATATCCGTATTTGACGCCGGCGACCTAGAGCTTAGTATAGGCGACACCAAGGCCGTACTAGCCAAGATAGAAGATTTTGTCAGCAATATATTAGATAAAAATAAAACTCCCGCAATGCTTGGCGGCGAACATTTAATTACACTACCCGCCATCAGCGCTTTAAAGAAAAAATACGACAATCTGCACATCATACACTTTGATGCACATGCAGATTTACGTGACGATTACCTAGGTGTTAAGCTTTCGCACGCAACAGTTATGCGGCGTGTGTGGGAATTGCTTGGCGACGGGCGAATATTCCAGTTTGGCATACGATCAGGCGATAAAAGCGAGTTCACTTGGGCGCCGGGGCATGTATATATGCAAAAGTTTAATTTTTCTAATTTGGAAAAAGTGGTCGCTGACCTAAGAGGAAAGCCGGTTTATCTTTCTCTTGATTTGGACGTACTTGACCCCTCTGTTCTTCCCGGTACCGGAACTCCAGAGGCTGGGGGCGTTTCGTTTAATGAATTGCTAAACGCCATAAAGTTAGTAGCTGAGCTTGAAATTGTCGGCTTTGATATGGTAGAGTTGTCGCCTACCTACGATAACAGCGGTGCATCGGTTGCGGTAGCTTGCAAGTTGCTACGTGAAATTTTACTGTTAATATAAAGGAGAAAAAAATGGGACGAGCTTTAATAATAGGATGCGGCGGTGTTGCTACCGTTACCATACAAAAATGTTGTCAAAACTACGAGGTATTTAAGGAAATATGCATCGCAAGCCGCACAAAAAGCAAATGCGATGCACTAAAGGCCAAACTTGACGGAGCAAAAACAAGCATAACAACAGCCCAAGTGGACGCGGACAATGTGGACGAGCTAATAGCGCTTATAAACGGCTATAAGCCGGATGTAGTAATAAATTTAGCCCTCCCTTATCAGGATCTAACAATTATGGACGCTTGCCTGGCCACCAAAACGCATTATATAGACACGGCAAACTACGAGCCAAAAGACACAGCCAAGTTTGAGTATAAATGGCAGTGGGATTACCGGGAACGCTTTAAAAACGCCGGAATTACAGCCTTATTAGGTTGCGGCTTTGACCCAGGCGTAACGGGAGTTTTTTCTGCCTATGCCCTAAAGCATTATTTTGACGAAATCAACAAAATAGATATTTTAGACTGCAACGGCGGCGACCACGGCTATCCCTTTGCGACAAATTTTAATCCGGAAATAAACATAAGAGAAGTTACATCAAGAGGGCGCTATTGGGAAAAGGGTAAGTGGATCGAAACCGAGCCGATGGAGATTAAACGTGAGTATGTTTTCGATGGCGTCGGTAAAAAAGACATGTATTTACTGTACCACGAAGAATTAGAGTCCCTTGCGATCAACATACCGGGCATTAAAAGAATACGCTTTTTTATGACCTTTGGCGAAAGCTATCTTACGCATCTTAGATGCCTACAAAACGTAGGCATGACCTCTATAGAGCCTATTGACTTTAATGGTCAAAAGATTATTCCACTACAATTTCTGCAAGCTGTACTACCAGACCCGGCCAGTTTAGGCCCCCGGACAAAAGGAAAAACTAACATAGGTTGCATATACCAAGGCCTAAAAGACGGCCAGCCCAAAAATTATTACGTATACAACATCTGCGATCACCAAGAGTGTTTTCAGGAAGTAGGCTCACAGGCAATTTCCTATACAACGGGCGTTCCTGCAATGATAGGCGCTATGCTTGTTATGAACGGTACTTGGCAAAAGCCCGGCGTTTACAACGTAGAGGAGTTTGACCCAGACCCGTTTATGGAAGCTCTTAACAAGTGGGGGCTTCCTTGGAAAGAGGATTTCTCGCCTGTGTTGGTTGATTAATGGATACGCCGTATTATTATGTAGACGAGGCTTTGTTGATAGAAAATCTTGAAATTTTACGTTCTGTAATCGACAAAACCGGCTGTAAAATTTTGTTGGCGCAGAAGGCTTTTTCTATGTTTTCTATGTATCCGCTTATTGGGCGGTATTTGCATGGTTCTGTGGCTAGTGGGCTTTATGAAGCTAAATTGGGCTTTGAAGAAATGGGCGGGGAAGTACACATCTTTTCGCCCGCTTATATTGAACGTGATTTTGATGAAATTATTGATATTTGCGATCATATTATTTTTAATTCCTTCGGGCAGGTAGAAAAGTTTGCGCACAAGGCTGTTTCTGCCGGGCGGGAATGCGGTATTCGTATTAACCCGGAATGCTCTACAAACAGCCATGCCTTGTATAATCCATGCTCGCCAAAATCGCGGCTTGGGGTTACGGCTCAGCATTTTAGGCCTGATTTATTGGCTGGGATAAGTGGATTCCATTTTCATACGCTGTGCGAACAAAACGCGGATGCACTGGCGGCAACCTTAGAAGCCGTGGAACAACGCTTTGGGGAATGGATATATGACATGAAATGGGTTAATATAGGCGGCGGGCATCACATAAGCCGCGCTGATTATGATGTAGATTTGCTTATTAAATGCGTTGATAGACTGCAAAGTAAATATAACGTGGCCGTATATATAGAGCCCGGCGAGGCTGTTGTTTTAAATTCTGGGTTTTTGGTGGCTTCTGTGCTTGATATTGTGCAAAACGAGGTTAATATCGCTATACTAGATACCTCTGCCGCTTGCCATATGCCGGATGTACTTGAGGTACCTTACCAGCCGGATATTTTGGGCGCTTCTAAGTTAGACGATAAGCCGTATTTTTATCGCCTGGCGGGCCCCACTTGTTTATCTGGGGATATAATTGGTGATTACTCTTTTGATTATCCGCTTAAATGCGGCGATCAGCTTGTTTTTTGCGATATGGCTCATTATTCTATGGTTAAGAACAATACCTTTAACGGAATGCCGCTTCCCGCGATAGCTATTAAAAAGCTGGATGGAGAGCTGTGTCTTGTTAAGGAGTTTGGTTATCAGGATTTTAAGAGTAGGCTGTCATAAGACCGAAGCTGTATGCCTGTTTTTGGATTTCTCAATCATCGTAATGCCCCTTGCATTGCGAAATTTCAAGATTATTGTTTTTAATGCGATAGACTATCCTGTTGGGTTCATCAATTTGCCGCGACCACCAACCAGATAGGTCATGCTTTAATGGCTCGGGCTTGCCCATGCCCTATCAGTCCACAGCTTTTTCATTGGCATTATACCTCAATTAAATCGTGTTCAGTTAATTTGCCCTCATCGGCATCAGATATGGATTGCCGAAGAATACGCATATTGCTGTCGCTGTAAAATTGGTCAGTATGGGTTGTGATGTCAAATGGGATACGCCCCTGTCGGACAACTTGCCGCACAAAGATGTTTATTGCCGTCGTCATATTAAGCCCCAACTCGTCAAATAAAAAATCAGCTTTTTCCTTCAATCCATCATCTATACGAATATTTACTTGCGCCATTGATAGCACCACCTTTCGTATAGCATTTTATATCATTGTCTATACCCCGTCAAGCTACTCCTTGACATTACACAAGCGATCGCCTTCAACAAAGCGTCCACATCCGCCTCGTTGCTGTATATGCCCAGGCTGGCGCGTACCATGCCCTTTGGCTCTAGGCGGTTTACGTATGGATGCGCACAAAAAGCCGCGTGGCGTACCGCTATGCCATGCTTTCCGGCAAGATGCTCTGCAACTTCATCTGGTGGAATGTTCTGCAAATTGAAGGGTATTACCCCTACCCTATCCGAAATATCATCGCAGTCGCCGTATAGAATTACCCCGGGAATCCTCTGCAAGCCCGTTATTAGCCGGCGAGTTAAAAAGCGCTCGTAGCGTTTAATATAGCCGAAACCTATGTTTTGCAGAATCTCGATAGCTTTAAGCATTCCCACAACCCCAGGATAGTTAGGCGAGCCGGCCTCGTAGCTATCCGGCGCGGGAACATAGCAAACAGATTCATCGTATACCGTTTCCACCATTCCGCCGCCGTAGAATTGCGGAATATGCTGGTCTAAAATGCTTTTTAGCCCGACTATAGCCCCACCGCCAAAGGGCGAGTACATTTTATGCGCCGAGAATACAAAAAAGTCGATACCTTCCTCCGGGCAGTTGCCCAGCAGGTTTACGCCCCGGTGCGCGACAATTTGAGCGCCGTCCACAACGATTTTTGCCCCGTATTTGTGCGCTAATCTTGCGATTAGGTGAATATCGTTTACATAGCCGCTTACGTTTGATGCCGCTGTTACGCAGACGTATTTTACTGTGTTTTGGGCTAATAGCCGCTCTATATCTGCTATTATTAGTCTGCCATTGCTATCTACCTCGGCGTATAGACATTTTTTAACACGCTCCCGCCAGGGTAAATCGTTGGCGTGGTGTTCCATTCTGGTGCTTATAACTATGTCGTTTGGGCTTTCTATAAGCGCAGATGCCAGCTTGTTTATGCCGTCTGTGGTGTTTTGAGTGTATATTACGCTGTAGTCCTTACTATTAGCGCCTACAAAATTTTTGATAATTTCCCGGCCTTTTATATATGTTTCGGTGCTATGTTCAGATTTTTGACCCTTGCCCCGCCCTATAGAGCCGTAGCATAAAAGTTGCGCTATTACCTCGTCTACAACTCGCTTAAATGGCGGGGTTGTAGCGGCGTTATCTAGGTTTATGGCTGGTACTTTTGCTTTGTTATCTAAAGTGACCATGGTATTTAGGCCATATATTAGCTTTCGTATGTGATTTATTGTGTTAATCATATATTGCCTCCGTAAATAAAACCGCTTGTTTTATATTATGGAGTTTTTACTATGCTTGTTACAGTCAGCAGAATAATCTTACAATCGAATAAAAGGCCTATTTTTTGCATATAAACCCCGTCTAAGCTTGCTTTTACAGGAATAGGAATTTCGTCCCGGCCATTTATTTGCGCCCATCCGGTAAGGCCTGGTCGGATGTCGTTTGCTGAGTATTTGTCGCGCTCTGCTATTAGGTCGTATTGGTTCCAGAGCGCCGGGCGAGGGCCCACGACTGACATTTCCCCGCGTAGAATGTTGAATATTTGCGGTAGCTCGTCAAGTGATGTGCGGCGCATAAAGCGGCCTATGCGTGTTATGTGTTGTTCTGGATTTTGTAGTAGGTGCGTGGGCATGTCCTTGGGCGCGTCCGTCCGCATTGTGCGGAATTTGAATATCATGAAGTGGCTTTTGTTTTTGCCTATCCGCTTTTGGCAGAATAGAATGGGGCCTGCGCTGTCGAGTTTTATTAAGATGGCTAGTATGGCTAGTAGAGGTGCTAGGATTATTATAGCGCTTAGTGACATTAGGATGTCTAGTAGTCTTTTTATTGCTGGGTACATTTTTATCACTTCCCTTTAGGATTATCATATGCTACCATGTTGGGGAATAGGAGGCAAGGGGGAAGGATTGTTATAAATTTTCCGTCCTTACCTCTGTAGTCTGTAAAAATAATGGCTTATCAAAATACCCTTTAGTACAAACCTCATCAAATACAGCGGTCATTACCTTAGTATCAGCCGCCAATTTTGCAATAAACTTTTTGAAATTTACCAAGCCTTTAGCCGCTTGCGTCAAACTTGTAGGCAGTTTTTGGATCAACTGTATAATCTCATTATAGCGCATTACATCAGTATACCGTTGTTTTCCGTCCTTACAAATTAATTTCAACTGGCGGCTTACAAAGGTTTCGCCTGACGCTTCTTTCATACGGCATTTTACTTGCTTCCAGTAATTACGCGCAGTATCGTAGTCTGTATCACGCAATGCGGCTATTACATCTATTACGCTTACCCACCAGGTTTTGCGCTCCTTGTCCCAGGCGGCGCGTAGTTTTTTATTGTTGAATAGTTTTCTATATTGCGGCATATTTATCCCCCTTCTGCGGCTTTGCCAACTGGTTACGGGCTGTAACCGCTTGATTTGCGCTTATGGTAGCATAAAATTTTTACGCAAAGAAGCGGAATGAAGCCTAGGGAATCCGCCAAAATCGGGATTGCCATTTTAAATTTACTATGATAAATTAACATCAAAAACACTTTATTTTTGGAGGCGACCATGAATAAGAATATACAGGAAAAGCTAGAATTATTTGTAGACAACTATCAAAATATTAAAGGTGATTTCATCTGGCAAGAGGGCATGGCGAAGCGCTTGGCCGCCTTAGCTTACGCTATAGAGGGCAAAAAAATAGACACAGACGCCATAAGAACCTGCCATAACATGCTTAAAAGCGAGACTGGCGTATTTTCAAGCTTTCGTGGTAATTTATCTATTTTTATGGCGGCAAGCCTTTCCCTTCATGAGCAGCCCAGCCATGTTTTAAGCGATACTTTGCGGGTTCATGAGCTTTTGCGTAGCGTTAAATTTTGGCAAAGCGACTATCTTGCGGTTACAGCTTACGAAATAGCGGTAAACGCCGAACGAGGCCGTTTTGAGCGGGTAGTACAGCGCACGCGTGAGTTTTTTGATGAAATGAAGGCAAACCATCGCTTTCTTATATGCAAAGACGATTACATATTTGCCGCTATGCTTGCCCTGTCTGATATTGAGCCTCATGCCGGGGCGCTTAAGTTGAAGAGGCTTTTTTTGGATCTTAAATCAGAATTTAGCTTTTTTACCGGGAAAAATAGTGTGCTAACGCTATGTAAAATGCTGGTTTTGGGCGGGAGTACCGCTGAATGTGAGGATAGGCTTTTGCGGCTTAACCGCGCATTTAAAAAGCGGAAGATTAGTTTTGATAAGACATACACCCTACCATCGCTGGGGGTGCTTACTATGCTTGATGTGGACGGGAATACCTTAGCTGATGAATTAATAAGCGCTAGAGATTATCTGCGGGCGCAGAAGGGCTTTGGGGTTTTCTCGGTGGATAACCAGGAATTGTTGCTGTACGCGGTGTCTTTGCTGACTTGTTCTCATGCTTGGCTTGCTACTAGTAGTGTTGCTAATTTGATTATAGCTCAGCAAGTGGCTATGATTACCGCGCTTTCGGCGGCTTCGGCTTCTGCGGCGGCGGCTAGTTGTTAGGGGAGGCGTAGCGTCGTTTTTATTTCATGTTTATTTGTTAATCTGAAATAAACATGTTATCCTAGTGATAGTTATTTCAGTTTCGCAGATTTCAAAAAGAGAAGGTGGGTCTAAAATATGTTTCGGGAAGCCGGAAAATGGAAAGAAAACCTAACAGGTGCAGCTACCTACAAATATTTTTACCCTCATCCACTGCCACCAAGCCCGCCTCTTTCATTTGACAGAGAGACAAATAATCTCATTATAGAAGCGAACAGAAAACTTGCACTACTTGATGGGCTTTCTGCTAGAGTATCTAAGGTCAACTTGTTAATATCCATGTATGTGCGTAAAGAAGCCTTAATGTCATCGCAAATTGAAGGAACCCAGGCGACACTTGAGGATATTCTTGACCCACTGATAGATGAAAATGCAAATCAGGATATTTCAGAAGTAATTAATTATATTAGGGCAATTGAATTTGCGGTCGATAGGCTGAAAAAATTACCTTTATGCAATCGCTTGATTAGAGAGGCACATGCAATACTAATGGAAAACGTTCGAGGGCAAGAGAGAACCCCCGGCGAGTTTAGGCGTTCGCAAAATTGGATTGGTGGTATAGGTAGCGTTATTAGTAATGCAAGTTATATTCCACCATCACCAGAAGATATGAAAGAGGCAATGGCTCAGCTTGAAAATTTCATGAATAAAGACGAAGATTTCGGCTCTATTGATATTTTGGTACGTTCTGCACTTATACATTATCAGTTTGAGACTATACATCCGTTTTTAGACGGTAACGGAAGAATAGGCAGGCTTCTTGTAACATTGTTCTTGATAGAAAAGGGAGCAATGTCCACACCGATATTGTATTTGTCGTATTTTTTAAAGCGCAATCGCATTGAGTATTACGACAGAATGATGTTTGTTCGCGAAAAGGGTGACTTTGAGCAATGGGTCAATTTCTTTTTGTTAGCAGTCTGCGACTCGGCAGAAGATGCGATTTATACCATAGATAAAATGGTTGAATTGCGCGATAAAAATTTAAGGCTTGTTAATAGTGCGGGACGTTCGTCAAAGACATTAAATAAGATGCTATTATATCTTGAGGAAAACCCTATTATAGAAATACAAAAAACTGCTTCGGCATTAGGGCTTTCTTTTAATACAGTATCCGATGCAATAAAGCGTTTATGCACTCTTGGAATTTTAACGCAAGCAAGCGGAGAGCGTAGAAATAGGACTTTCGCATATGAGGCTTATTTGGATATTTTAAAAAATGGTACCTGAGTTAGCCACCCAACCCTGCGGATACTTATTCTTAAGCCGACCATTAACCAACCTCGCCCAACCTAGCGGATACCCGGCAATACACATAAGCACCCAAGCTTTATTACTAAAAGGCAATACAACCTCTAAAGACTCACCCCTCAAATACCGCCCACACTCCTCCGGCGAAAGCTCATATACGGCTTGGGCTTCATCAGCTTTTAGCCCTAATGCCATAGCGTGCGAAGGCTCGAAGCGATCTTTTTTCATTTCGCCTAAATACCAGCCACTACGCGCCACGCGCAAACCAGATAAATCTACATACACAGGCGTAGCAAAAACGGCGCTACCAAGACCATGGCTAAAAATATGCCCATCTATTTGAGCCTTCAAATTCCCTTGGCAAAACTCATTAAAAAGCTCGCGCTCTAACTTAGATAAGGGCTGGCTTTTTGACACTTCTTCGCCTTCTTTCACTTCGCCATTTTTCTTTAAAACGCACACAAAATGCCCTTCCCCAACTACTTTATGCGGCCATAGGCGTTTGCTTTTTTCTACTACAAAATTTGGATTTTTTTCTATAAATTTGGCAATTTGCCCTTCGTTTTCCAGCAAATTGAACGTGCATGTAGAATACACCAAGCGCCCACCGGGTTTTAGCATACCCGCGGCATAACGCAAAATCTCCTCCTGCAAGGCCACGCACTGTTCCGGTTTATTAGCTGTCCAGGCTTTCATTGCTTCGGGGTCTTTACGGAACATCCCCTCGCCGGAACACGGGGCGTCCACCAATATTTTATCGAAATACCCTTCAAAATGCCTTGCCAGGCGCTTTGGCGTTTCCTTTAAAATTATCGCGTTCCTGGCCCCGCATAATGTTAAATTCTTCACCAGCGCACGGCTACGGCTGGCGCTGGCATCGTTTGCTACTAATAAACCCTTGCCTTGCAACTGCGCCGCTATTTGTGTTGACTTTCCGCCGGGCGCGGCGCATAAATCTAGTACCTTATCGCCTGGCTTTGCGTCTAGTAGCACCACCGGCGCCATTGCACTGGGTTCTTGCAAATAATACAAACCCGCTTGATACAGCGGGTTTTTGGATGGCCTTTCGCTTGAATATGTGAAGCCTGTATTGCACCAATCTACCGGCTTTAAACTCATGCCTAGCAGACTTTCTAGTTCCTTCGGCTCTACCTTTGAGGTATTGCAACGCAAGCCGCTTACCTTTACTTTCTCTGTAAGAGCTTCAAAAAAGTCATTCGCCTCGTCGCCTAGTATAGTTATTATGCTTTCTTTGAATTCTGTGGGTAAAATCATATTTTAGATAGCTCTGCCAATTCTTCTACTACCTCAGCTACTGGTTTTACGCCTTTGTCTACGGCTTGGCCGTCCTCGCGGGCTCTTATGCTTAGGGTGCCTTCTTCTACTTCCCGGTCGCCTAGTACTAGCATATACGGAATACGCTGACCTTGGGCTTCGCGAATTTTGAAGCCGATTTTTTCGGCACGTAAGTCAATTTTTGCTCTTATTCCTCGTTCAAGTAACTGCTTGTAGGCTTCCTGGGCGGCTTCGTGGTGCTTTTCTGAAATCGGCATTACTATCGCCTGTACTGGCGCTAACCATATTGGGAACCATCCTGCAAAATGCTCTATTAGGATTCCCATAAAGCGCTCTATACTGCCTAGCACCGTGCGGTGTATCATTACTGGGCGGTGCTTTTCGCCGTCTGCTCCTACGTAAGTTAGGTCAAAGCGGTCTGGTTGCGACATGTCTAGCTGGATTGTTCCGCATTGCCAGGTGCGGCCTAGGCTGTCCTCTAAGTGAAAGTCAATTTTAGGGCCGTAAAAAGCGCCGTCGCCCTCGTTTACTCGGTATGGTAGCCCCTTTTCCTCTAGCGCTTGGCGTAGGGATTCTGTGGCGTGTTCCCACTGGGCATCTGTACCTATGCTTTTCTCTGGCCTGGTGGATAGCTCTAGCTTGAAGTTGAAGCCAAATTTCGAGTACACCTCTTCGCAGAGGTTAATAACGCCCAGTACCTCTGGCTTTATCTGCTCTTCCGTCATATAGATATGGGCATCGTCCTGGGTGAAGCATCTTACGCGCATTAGACCGTGCATAGTGCCAGATTTCTCGTGCCTATGGACATGGCCAAGCTCTGCCACGCGCATTGGGAATTCCCGGTACGAGTGTAAATCCAGTCCGTATATAAGCATACCGCCGGGGCAGTTCATCGGCTTGATTAAAAACTGCTTTTCGTCTATTTCGCTTCCGTACATATTTTCGATATAGTTTTCTGCGTGGCCGGAACGCACCCATAAATCTCCGGTCAGCATAGCCGGGGTGGATACCTCCTGATAACCCTCGCGCTTATGAAGCTTACGCCAAAATTCCAGTAGAGTATTACGCAAAACAACGCCGTTAGGCAAAAAGAACGGGAAGCCAGGGCCCTCTTCCAATAGCGCAAAAATGCCCATTTCGCGACCCAGGCGGCGATGATCGCGCTTTCTGGCCTCTTCCAGCCTGTGCAGATGCTCTTTTAGCTCGTCCTTGGTGAAAAAGGCCGTGCCGTAAATGCGCGATAGCATTTTATTACGCTCGTCCCCGCGCCAGTAGGCGCCCGCTGTGGATAATAGCTTGAAGGCTTTTACCCTGCCGGTATGTTCCATGTGCGGGCCCGCGCATAAATCTTCAAACTCGCCTTGCTTGTAGAAGGACGGTTCTTCGTTTAGTTCGCTTACTAGTTCCTCTTTGTAAGGTTCGCCCTTTACACGAGCGATTGCTTCTTCTTTGCTCATAGTAAAGCGCTCTATAGGTAGCTTCTCTTTGATTATTTTTTTCATTTCCTTTTCGATTACAGTAAGCTCGTCTGGGCTAAAGGGCTCGGCTCGGTCGAAATCGTAGTAAAAGCCGTCGGCTATGGCGGGGCCTATCGCTAGTTTGACCTCTGGATACAGCCTTTTTACGGCTTGCGCCATTATATGGGCTGTGGTATGTCTTAAGGTTTCTATTTCTGACATTTTATTGACTCCTCATATTTATCCATTGTTATTGTATCTAGTATTTTTTTGCGGTAATCTGCCGGGACAGTTTTGCCCTCGTATATTTCTTTAGCCCACAGAACGCCACCTACTGCCGCCGGGGCTTTTAGTACTATGCATCGGCATTTGCGGCCGCTTAATTCTTCCACTGTCTGCTTGAAAACAGTCTGCATACCTTTGTAGGGCGTTTTGTGCCAAATACTGCCCACTAAGACTATGTCGATTATATCCGTTTTAAAGCTCAAATTATTTATACAGCCAGCCGCGCTTAGTCCGATTGACATTCCCACATCGTCAAAGACTACTTTAGCCGCTATGTCGCCGTCACAGGCGGCCCTTGCGCCTAGCTGGATGATTTTTGACATGTTTTTGCGTATTGCATCGTGATCGCTTACTACTGCCAGTAAATCTTCTGGCTTTGCATTAAACAGCTCCATCATTTCAGGAAAGATTGTGCAATCTTCGCCGCAACGGTAGAAGAAATCGTACAGCAAGGCCACAAATGTACGGCTAATATGGCCGCCCCCGGCATAATCGCCGGAAATTTGACCAACACCGCCCACTTGTAAAGTGTTGCCGCTTTCGTCTATTCCTACTATTACTGTTCCTGTGCCGTTTACTGCGCAAAGCCCTACTCCGCTGTTTGAGGCGCCTTTTATGCCTAGTATGCCATCGTTGGATAGTGCGTATTTTTTAAGGCCTATTTTTTCTACGCGTTTTTTTAGCTCGGCTTCCTGGCTGGGTAAATCTGCCCCGGCTAGACCAAGACCCGCCGCCGCTATGTCCGCAAAGCTTGCATTATTGCGCTTTAGTAGCTCTCCTAGCTGATTGCTCATTACCTGCTCCATGCCGTCGTAGCCGTCTACTACCTCGTGACTACAGCTTCCTGTGCGGTAGACGTCCACAAAATCGCCCTCTAGCGTGCATAGTAGATAGTCGGTTTTGGTATTGCCGCCGTCTACGCCTAAAAGATATTTACTCATAGCGCTGTCTCCAAGGCCTTTACTGTAAGGGCGATGCAATCTTCTATATCAGAAACCGCGCACATTTCGTTTGCGCTGTGAACATAGCGCGATGCTACCGAAATTACCCCGGAAGGAACACCGCCTTTGTTTATGTGTATAGCGCCGGAATCTGTGCCGCCCGCTTCCAGTATTTCAAATTGGTACTTAATGTCTGCGGCTTTTGCACAGTTTTCCAGATGCGCAATAATCGTTGGATGGCACAGCAAAGAGGCGTCCTTAAGTTTAATAGCCGCGCCGCCGTACATTTTGGACGGGAATTTACGTGCCTTAGGCGTATCTGCCGAAATAGTTACATCAAAGGCCAGGCCATAGTCAGGCTCTACAGAGTATGCTGAGGTTTTAGCGCCGCGTAGCCCAACTTCTTCCTGGGAAGTGAACACAAAATACAGGTCAAATGCGGGGTTTTTAAGCTTTTTAAGGGCTTCTATCATTATAAAGCAACCTACACGGTCGTCTAAGGCCGGGCTTATTACTACGCCGTCGTTTATTTCCGTTTTATTGTAAAATGTGCATACATCGCCTATTTTTACGCGCTTTTCTGCATCTTCCCGGTTTTTTGCGCCTATGTCGATGTACATTTTATCCAGGGAAAGATGCTTTGATAATTCCCTCATGTTATCCGCATGAATGCACGCGCCGGTGCCTATAGTCCCGTTTTCAAAAACGAAACGCTGACCCAGGCAATATGCGGGCATCATGCCGCCTATGTTGCTAAAATGCAAAAAACCCTCTTCGCTTATGTATGTCACCATAAGCCCTATTTGATCCATATGCCCGGCAAGCATCATCTTCTTACCAGAGCCTTTTTTGTGGGCAATTAAACTGCCCAGCGCGTCTACTTTATGATCGTCAATATAGTCCTTTATTTCTTCTAAAATAATATCTCTAATGTTGGTTTCAAAGCCAGCAACACTGTGTGCTTCGCACAGCTTTTTTAATAAATCATTATTCATCTGGATGCCTCCCTAATATATGCACTGATTAGTTTAATCAGATTCTCGTAATCATTTTTATCCATAACCGATACAGGCGAGTGAATATACCGGCAGGGAACAGCTATACCTATGCATGGTCTGCCCGCGCCTTCCGTGTGGTAGCGACCGGCGTCTGTACCGCCCATGCCCGTGCGTCTGTACTGGAATGGAATTTTGTTTTTTTCTGCAATGCCCACAATTTCTTCCACATACTTGCGCTGATATATGGAAGAGCGGTCAAGTAATGAAAGCGCAGGCCCCGCTCCTTGGGTGGTTACGTGCCCGTATTCCTTTACGCCTTCTGTATCCGCGCAGATTGTACCTTCTATATTAATAACAAGATCAGCGTTAAGGCTTTTTGCCACTATAGCAGAGCCGCGCAGTCCGACTTCCTCTTGCGCACAAAAAACGCCAGTTAGTTTATAGGGTGTATCCGATTTCAAAATCTCGATAATAGCCGCGCAACCCACTCTGTCGTCCAGTGCCTTTGCTTTTACTTTTGAATCGCCAAACTCTACAAACTCGCTGTTAAAGGCTACAAAATCGCCCAGGTTTACAAGCTTTTCGCATTCCTCTTTGCTTTCGCAACCTATGTCGATGTAAAGCGTGTCTGCTTCTACTACTTGATCCCGCTCGGCTTCCTTTGTTAAGTGTATCGCCTTTATGCCTATTACACCGGGGGTCTTTTTATCGCCCACCAGCACATGCATAGACGGTAAAAGCCGCTGGTCTACACCCCAGGATACAAAGCGGATAGCGCCGTTTTTCTCTATATGCTTAACGCATAAACCTACCTCGTCCATATGGGCGCTTAGGGCTATGTGCTTGCCGGTAGCGTTGGCGTTTTTAACCGCTATTAGATTGCCCATTCTGTCTATTTTGATGCTGTCTACGTGGCCTTTTAGCTCTTCTTTTATGATATTGCGCACTTCGTCCTCAAAACCGGGCAAGCCACAGGCATCCGTTAATTTTTTTAATAGCATAGCTCAGCCTCCCAGTCTTTTAGCTCTATTATATAGTCCGAAATAATCTTGCCACAGCTTTCTATATCGCTAAGCGACACAACTTCTACCGTAGAGTGCATATAGTCCAGCGGAATAGATACCAGCGCCGTAATAACGCCGCCTTCGCTTATCTGTATAGCCGCGGCATCTGTGCCTGTCATCATTGCCTCTACTTCCACCTGATATTTTGTGTTATTTTTGACAGCGGCTTTTTTAAGGCTATCAAAAAGTTTTCTGTTGATATTAGGCCCCACGCAAAGCGCCGCGCCTTTGCCTAGCTTGGAAGAATCCTTTTCCGGCACGCCGCCGCCAGAGCCAAAGGTTACGTCTATCGCAATCCCTATATCCGGCTTGATGTTGTAAGCGGCTGTAATAGCGCCTTTTAAGCCTACTTCTTCCTGGGCAGAAGCCACAAAGTAAATATCTGCCTTGTGGTTGAAGTTTTCAAGATTCTTCATAACGCAGTATAAGACGGCCAGCCCGGCTGTGTTATCTAAGGCTCGTCCACTTATTTTGCCGTTTTGTAACTCTACTAAATCTTGCTTAAAGGTGATTATGTCGCCCGGTTTTACCATTCCCTCAAGTTTTTCCTTAGAATAGCCCGTATCTATGGCCATATCAGAAATTTCTATAATTTTTTTGCGGTCTTCTTGACTTGTAAGATGCGGGGGCTTTATGCCTATTACTCCATAAATCTTTTTACCACTCTGGCGGCCATGGATTATTACCTCTTGCCCCAGTATGTTCTTTGGGTTAATGCCGCCCACCCTGGCGAATTTTACAAAACCATTGTCGCATAAAGTTGATACCATCATGCCAATTTCGTCCATATGAGCGGATAGCATAATTTTAGGGCCGTTTGACAAAGAACCTGGCTTATTAGCTATCAGATTGCCGAATTTATCTACGCTAACCTTAGCGTACTTGGAAAACTCAGCGGATATAAGCTGGGTAAGCTCATCTTCGTAGGCCGATACGTGTGGAACTTTGTTCATTTGGATTAAAAATTCCTTGGTTTCCAATACTGCACCTTCTTTCTGGGCTTTATAATAACAGTAGCCTTGTATGTAGGTCAACGATAATGTAAAATATGTCCAAGGAGGGGATCAAAAGTGAAGGATAATTTACTTGAAGCAATAGCGCAAATTAAGAAACTGGCAGATTACGGTGATATTCGCATGAAGGATATAGCCACAGAGTTTATTAAAATGGAAAACGGCCAAATAAGCAATCTATCGCGGGGAAGAAGCCGAGGCGTGGGCATTAGGGTATATGTAGACGGGGCAATGGGCTTTGCCGCTACTTCTGACATGGACAAGCTTACAGAGACGGTTCAGCTTGCCTACGATACCGCCCTAGCAAGTGCAACGCTATTGCGTGATAAGGCCGTGCTAAGCCCAAAAGAGGCGGCACAGGCAGAGTATAGCACGCCAATTTCCATTGATCCGTTTAGCGTAGCCTTGCAAGATAAAATTGACGTACTTATGGCCTGCCACAGCGCCGGGGCAAACGAAGCACATATGGACTTCCGCCGGGAAGATGTCATCTTTGCCGATACCGACGGTAGTTATATAGTACAAAAATTTTATCAATCAGGCGGCGGTGTAGTGGCCTGGCAAAGCGAAAGATGTAGTTTTGACAATTATCTACGCGCTGGCTACGAGGCCGTTGTAGATTTAAAATTAGCAGAACGCGCAAAAATGGTAGCGGAAGAAGCGAGGGTACTTTCCGAAGCGGAGGATTGCCCCGCCGGGCTATTTGACATGATATTAATGCCCACGCAGTTGCAGTTACAAATCCACGAAAGCGTAGGCCACCCCACAGAGCTAGACAGGGTATTAGGAAGCGAAGCCGCCTTTGCCGGAGCCAGCTTCTTATCACCCACAGACAGCGGCCTAAAATACGGCTCAGAGCATGTTACGATAGTAGCCGACGCCAGCACAAATTTAGGCCTAGGCACATTCGCATACGATGACGAAGGGGTACCCGCACAAAACGTAACTCTAATAGACAGGGGAACTTTTAGAAACTTCCAAAGCTCCCGCGATAATTCCCCAAACTCGCACGGAATGGGGCTATCAGACGGATGGCAAAACCTACCCATAGTCCGTATGACAAACATTAACCTACAATCAGGCAATTTCACCTTAGACGAGCTAATCTCAGACATAGAATACGGCTTCCTATTAGAAAACAACAAAAGTTGGAGCATAGATGATAAGCGGATAAACTTCCAATTTGCCTGCGAAATTGCCCGGGAAATAAAAGACGGCAAGCTAAGCGGTAAACTCTACAAAAACCCAACCTACACAGGCCGCACAACAGAGTTTTGGGGAAGCTGTGACGGCGTAGCAAACGAAAGCCACCGGGAAATTATAGGCGTGCCCAACTGCGGCAAAGGCCAACCCATGCAGGTTATACGCTGTTCCCATGCATCTTCCCCGGCACGTTTTAGGAAAGTGAGGTTTATTAATGGATAAAAACATAGCGCAAGATATTATTAAGAAGCTGACATCATACTCAAAGTATTATGGTGTAGTAAACATAGACGGCTATCAGCAGGGTGTAACGCGCTTTGCTAATTCCCAGATAAGCCAAAACGTCAATCAATCAGATGTTTCCGTATCATTAACGCTGTATGACGGCAAAAAAGAAGCCACCTGCACAAGCAATGTTTTAGACGAAGAAGCGCTAAAGCAACTAGCCCGCGATACAGAAGATTTACTGGCAGTAGCCCCACCCGGCGACTTAGAGTACACGCCAAACAAAATTGAAGAAGTACCAGAAATAGAAAACGACAAGGACATAGCCCTAAAATACAACGCAAAAGGCCGGGCAGAGGCCATAAAAGAGGGCGTAGCTAACCTAGCGCCAGATCTAACAGCCGCCGGTGCGCTAATTCTGGAAAAGAAAATAGCCGCCTACGGCAACAATGAGAGTATCTTATTTGCAGATTTAGACAATGTGCAGTTTAACACAGTGGTAAGCTTGGCAGAAAGCAACTCTGACGGAGGCGCAGAGTGCCTGTCTCACAAAGTTGAGGAATTAGATATTCCGGCGGCCTTTGCGCAAGCACAGCGGCGGGCAGTTTTGGGTGCCAACCCAAACCCCTTAGAAGGCGGGGAATACACAGTAGTATTATCGCCGCAAGCGGTAGGCGATTTAGTATTTTACCTAACTTGGTCGCTTAACGCGAAAAGAATAGCCGATGGCCTGAGCTTTTACACTGACAAATCCCTAACATTCGGAAAAAACATCAACATTTATGACGATGTAAACAATCCGCAGGTATACCCCTGGTACTTTGACTACGAAGGCAACAAACGCCAAGTACTACCACTAATCGAGCAAGGTGAAGTAAAAAATATTCTATGTGACGCAAAAACCGGTAAAGTGACCGGCCACGCCCTTTCCAATAAAGGCAATGGCGGCTATTCATTACACACAGTAATGACCGGCGAAGATGTTCTACAAGGACAAGATGATATGATAAGCAATATAAAACGCGGGCTGTTTATTTCTGAACTGCATTACACTAACTTTGTAAACCCTCAAAAGCTGATAGTAACAGGGCTAACGCGCAACGGAACATTCTTAATTGAAGATGGTAAATTTTCAAAGGCGGTATCCACCATGCGCTTTACCCAAAATTTATTGCAGGCTTTTAACAGCGTTTCGGCAATATCGCAGGAAACGGCTATAGTTAATAGCTTCGGCGGCTGGGCGGCTGTTATGCCTTACGCAGTAATTGAAGGCTTTAGCTTTCCATAAGCCTAATTTCCTCTATACTGCCTAGCTCGAAAGCTACTACACTGCTGGGAGTCAAAAAGCAGACCATATTATCTTTGTTAGTGCCTACAAACTGACCTTCTATCGTTTTATTTCTGTTAGTGATCGCCTTTACAGACATTCCACGGTGGAAGGTTGCTCCTTTAAATATCAACATATCAATAGGAAACAGGCCATAACAACGCTGTAAAACCATCTCTATATCGCCGGGTCTGTAGCCCAGCTCTGTAGAACGGGTAACAACTATAGTTACTATACGCGACACCGATTTTACAAACCAAAAAACAACCAGCGCCATTATTGCCGCAAAAATTACATCTTGCAATAACATAATACCACCCTCATTTATTATATCTCATTGCATCTAACTTCCTTGCGGTTTCTGCATCCAGCAGACCGGCTAAGGGGTTATTTTTGACCGGCGGGTCTTTAATATACTGATCGTTTAGCCGGTCTTTTTCGTGCTGAATATCCGCTAATAAATCGCCGGCAGACATTCGCCTGGCTCCTTGGCTTAAAATTATTATCTGCTCTATTCTATCAGATGTAGCCACAATTACGCTATCCCGTTTGGTTAGCCTTGCTGTTGTCTGCTCTATATAATGATCGGCAGTTTCGGCCTCTTTCGTGAATACTACCGTTATATTGTGGTATTCTTCTATGGCGCCCGTGCCGCCCTCTACCAGATGAGCGTCAAAAACCACTATCACTCGCAAATTAGTTGTGCCCTGGTAATCGCATAAAATATCGCATAGCCTTTGCCTGGCTATGTTCAAGTTATCTGCCGCAATTTTGGCAAGCTCTTCCCAGGCGTGAATAATATTGTAACCATCTACAAGCAAATATCCCCGCGCCATTACTTCAAACGGGCGCGTAGAACTTCGTAAATCATTATTCCGGCCGCTACCGATGCGTTTAGGGACGAGATTTTCCCCCGCATGGGAATAGATACCCTAAAGTCAGATTTTTCTTGCACCAGGCGGCTTACTCCTTCGCCCTCGGAACCTATTACCAGCGCCACAGGGCCGGATAGGTCTGATTCGTATAGGCTGGTTCCCTCCTGGTCAGCGCAGACTATCCATAGCCCGGCTTTTTTTAAATCTTCTATTGTGCGGCTTATGTTCGTTACCCTTGCGACATTAACATGCTCTATTGCACCTGCCGAGGCCTTTGAAACTGCACAAGTAAGGCCTACTGCGCGGCGCTTACAGCTTATTACACCGTGTACGCCGCCGGCTTCTATTGTGCGCAAAATAGCGCCGTAGTTATGCGGGTCTGTTATTCCGTCTAAAACCACAACAAAAGGTTGCTCGTTTTTAGAGGTGGCGTAGGCTAAAATATCCGCTACCTCTACGTACTCTTTGGCCGGGCATAGGGCTATTACACCCTGGTGATTGCCGGATTGCGCTATTGCGTCCAGCTTTTCCCGCTCTACGGTGGTGACTACTATACCTAATTCACGCGCTTTGGCGGCTATCATTTTTAAGGTGCCGCTTAGCTCTTTTCTTATTAGAAGGCGGTCAATCGGTTTATTGTGTTTTAATGCTTCCAGTACGGGCTTACGCCCCTCTAATTGTAGTGTCTCTACCCATTTACTTTCAGCCTCTTTTTTCACTTTTGTTTACCCCTCACACAAATTTCAAATATTTCCGTCATGCGCTCGTGCATTTCGTTTACAAACAAATAGCCGAATAAAGTCTCTAAGCCAGTAGCGTGCCGATACTCGGATACATCGGCATTTTTGGCTTTTGAGCTGGAATGCAAATTACGCCCGCGCCGCATAACGGATAATTCTTCCTCTGATAAATGAGGCGCTACGCTATGGTACATTAAAGCCTGTGCGGCGGCTGATACGTATTTGCGGGCTTGTACATTTAAAGCGCGTACCGGGCGGTTGCCCTCAGAAAGTAGCATATTGCGGACGTATAGCTCAAACACGGCATCGCCAATATAGGCCAGGCATTGGGCAGAATAATTTTTTATTTGATTTACTTTCGTGTCCATTGCACTCCAGAGCGGGTATCTTCTAACACGATACCCTTTGCTAGTAAGTCGTTACGGATTTTATCGGCCAATGCAAAATCTTTGTTTTTACGGGCTTCCTGACGCTGGGCGATAAGTGCTTCAACTTCTTCCTCAAGCGTTTGTTCTTCTTCTAGCAGGCTTAGGCCAAGAATTGCGCACAGCTCATCCAAAAGCCCAGCCAATCCGGATACTTCCTCATTAGAGCGCATACGTGTGTTTGCAAATCTTACCAAGTCAAACACCGCCGCTATTGCATCTGCCGTATTAAAATCATCGTCCATGCTGGCCGTGAAATCTTCTTTAAACTTTTCGGCTTCTTTTAGTAGAGCGCTATCGCAATCGTACTTCTCAAGAGAATTGCGGCAGTTTTTAATACGCTCAAGCCCCTTAGCGGCAGATTCCAGCAAGTCATTACCATATTCCATAGGCATACGATAATGCCCAGATAACAAAAAGAAGCGTATAACCTCATGCGGAAAGCTTTGTGCGGTATCCCGCAAGGTAAAGAAATTCCCCAAAGATTTGGACATCTTTTTATGCCCGTTAGTAAGCATCCCAACGTGCATCCAGTACTTAGCAAAGGGTTCCTCTTGCAAGGACTCGCTTTGGGCAATTTCATTCTCATGATGCGGAAAAATCAGATCAGCCCCACCACCATGAATATCCACATACCCCAAATATTTTTTTACCATAGCAGAACACTCTATATGCCAGCCGGGGCGGCCATTCCCCCAAGGGCTTTCCCAAAAGGGCTCGCCTGGCTTGTTGGGCTTCCAAAGCACAAAATCTACCGGGCTTTGCTTTAGGTCGCTGACCTCTACCCGCGCACCGGCTAGTAGATCGTCAATATTTTTTCTGGAAAGCTTGCCGTAGTCTTTAAAATTTTGTGCGTCAAAAAAAACGTGGCCTTCGTTTACGTAGGCTTTGCCGGCCTCTACAAGCTGGGCTACCATTTCGATAATTTCGTCCATTTCTTCCGTTACTTTGGGGTAGCAGTCGGCACGGCGTATCGCCATGGCATCGGCATCATTAAAGGCCTCGACAATGTATTTTTCCGATATATTCTGAGAGCTTAGGCCTTCTTCAATAGAGCGCTGAATAATTTTATCGTCAACATCAGTAAAATTTTGCACCATCGTCACCTTATATCCCTTGTATTCCAGGTAACGGCGCACGGTATCAAATACCACTTGTGCGCGGATATTCCCCACATGAACCAGACCATAAACAGTAGGCCCACAAACGTACATGTTTACGTGATTTTCTAGCTTAGGGGTAAATTCCTCTTTTTTTCTTGTCAGTGTATTATATACTTTCATTTCTTCTCCCTATAATTAACAACGCGTCCGGGGTTTCCGACTACCGTGGCGCCAGGCGGAACAGCCTTAACCACCACAGAGCCGGCACCTATACGCGCATTATTCCCGATAGTAAACGAGCCTATAATTTGCGCGGCCGCGCCAATCACCACATTATTGCCAACTGTTGGATGCCGCTTGCCCTTTTCCTTGCCTGTACCACCCAGCGTAACTCCATGAAAAATGGTCACATAGTCGCCTATTTCAGTAGTTTCGCCTATAACAACGCCCATGCCGTGGTCTATAAATAGACATTTGCCAATAACCGCGCCGGGGTGTATTTCTATCCCGGTAAAAAATCGCGAAATTTGGGAAAGCAAACGCGCCAGCCAATAAAGCCTACATTTATACAAGCCATGGGCAATAAAGTGGAATCCACTTGCCCAAAAACTGGGGTATAACACAACCTCGGCGGCACTACGCATCGCCGGATCGTTCATCTTTATGTTATTGATGTACTCCCTCAATTAATCCTCCCCAATAATGCCACAGCATGGGCGGCCATGCCCTCACCTGTGCCGGTAAAACCCATGCGCTCCTCGGTAGTGGCCTTTATATTGACCTCCCCAACCGGGATATTTAAACTAGCGGAAATATTATCCGCCATTTTTGGCAAAAAACCAGCAAGTTTTGGCGCCTCCGCCACTATTACCGCATCAATGTTCCCGATATTAAAACCCGCCCGGCGAAGTAAACCCTCCACCTCTTTAAGCATATGCAAGCTACATATATTTTTATATTTATTATCGCTATCGGGAAAGTGGCGGCCAATATCGCCCATGGCGGCCGCGCCTAACAAGGCGTCCATTATCGCATGTACAAGAACATCCGCATCAGAATGGCCAAGCAAGCCTTTCTCAAAAGGAATTACACAACCGCCCAGCACCAGAGGTCTATCCTCTACCAGACGGTGGGCATCGTAGCCTATACCGATCCTCATTCCGACACACCACCTTAGAGCAAATTTACAATTATATTACAATATAAAGCCCGCGAAGGCAATTCCCCCCGCGGGCTTTTTTCTTATGATATAATGCTATTAGATAGCAGAATGGGTAAAACAGGCGATTGCACAGGTTGGGATCACGCAAACCGCTCCTAATGGATTACCTTCAAATACACCGCACTCGTTATCGACAATGCCCATACCACCTGCAAAGTCAGTACAGCTACTACCGATAGGGCACGCCGGTGGTGCGCCTATATCCGCCAATAATCGTACACAGTTGCAGTCAACTGTCAGAAGCACGCCAGTAAAACCACTACCGGACAAACCACCGCTTGTAGTAAATATTGTAACTGTCTGACCGATGTAACGACACATGCTTTCTACTAAGCAATTGATATAACCTTCCATGAACTCTCCTCCTTACGGTTAAGATTGAAGTTGTACACTTCTGATTTTATACTATGAGGCTTGAACAAAAAGGGTGACGGTATGTACATGAGAAATAAAAAAACGCCCTAAGCCTGTTTAGCTTAAAGCGTTATATGGAAAGTTGCTTATGATCCAATTACTACTTGTCCAATAACACTACGGAAAAAATCAAGGGGTGCAAAAGTCCAAGCTATCTGAAATAATAGGAGCGGCGGGGGAGCGTTCTCAATTATGTTACCATTAACAACCAAAAGAATTTCGGCAGGGAGCGCTATCTCTTGCGGCAAATGGACGGCTGTTTCAAACAAAATTTTTACGCTTATGGCCTCGCCCTGTTCATCAAGGATCACCCTCATGTTTCTACCGTCAAGAACTTCTGCTAAGCTACGCCCAAACAATACATCGCGCACCATTTGTGTCACTCCGTCGCATTCATCGCTTAGGGGTACAAAACCTTCAAAGTAGATGATTACGCTATCCGTAATGCTAATTGTTAAATTGCCATCTTCGCTTAGCATCGTAAACTCGCTGTCAGCGTCATCTTCTATAACAAAGAATCTTGTGGTAACCCTTGTTGCATTGTCCGGTACATAATAGTCAATTGCGTATACATTAACAACGCCAAGTGTCATAACCACTACCATAAATACGGCTACAATAAGTTTTTTTCCCATTTTTAAAACCTACCTTCTTTTATTTTTTTTACTCTGGCAAAAGCGCTCCTTGTATTACTACCCTTACGTCATCGTCCCCAGTACTTGAACAGGTAGAAAGGGTAATAATCTGCGTGGCGTCAGCAGGTGCGCCGTTTCTTTCCAGAAATCCGGCAAAAGAGCCGGGTGCAGTGAAATCAAGAAAATACGCCGGGTCATTCACATCCGTTTTACGAGCCGAAAATATTTTATACTCTACTATCCGCCCATTTACCAAGAGGCTTATAATTGGATGCCTTGCCATATGCTCGTCGTCAAGAAAATAGTGTAAGGTGCCAAACATATCGCCAGAGCGGATATTATGTCCGTAGATAATGATGTGCGGGACGGTTTCACCTACATTGCGGTAGTCCATAAATAAGGTGCCGAACATATTGGCTTCACCGTTAAATGCAGTAGTTAGGTATCTTTCATTATCCTCGCCGCGTACAACAGGATAGTTGACCCTCATTCCATTTATTATCAGCCAAGCTATGTAGTTTGGATTAATAGCCCGCATTCCGGCATCAAAGGCGCTTATGTGAGGCGGCCTGTGTGCCAGTACTTCTGCTACTGCTTCCGGTAAGTATTCATATGGAATATCTTCTGTAATATCCATCAGCAATAAAGTTTCTGCCAGTTGCAATAGAGATATATGCTCTTGCCTAAGTGCTGTTAAATCTAGCGCGTGAGTTACCATAGCATGAGTGTATGAAATGACTATGGCTATAGTTATCACAGTTACCGTTATTGCAGATAGAATGATTGCCTTTGTTTTTAATTTGTCGTTTGTTTTGGTCTTGACCTTGCCAATTGTTTTTTGTGTTTTAGGTGTAGGCGGTTTTATTAATGAAGAATATTTCTTTGTCGGCTCGTGCAGATATTTTTCTTCTATATAATCATAATGTCTCATTACAGAGTCAATATCATCGAATGATTTAGCCATTTCTATGCCCGGATACCCACAAAGCTACCGACAATGCAATGCCGGCAAGCATAATAGCGAGCATCTGCGCAAGGCTTGGAATGCCTGTTTGCGGTACTCTGCCGAAATTTGATAAATTTCTGCTTGCCGTAGCAACTTGAGCAATGCCGGTATTGTCAGAAGTATGGGGATTACCTATGAATGCGCCATCGTCCACAGTGTTTGTTGGGTTTGTTGTATTTGTTGTATTTGTCGTATTCGGATTACCAACTGCTACATTAGCTACATTAGCGGGAGCGGGAGGTAAAGAATTATTACCCGAACCAGTGGAATTAGAATTGGAATTGGAATTGCTAGGGTTAGAACCGCCACCACCACCAAAACCACCAGAACCGCCAGAGTTACCACCACCACCGCTACTGCCACTGCCACCGCCACCGCTGTTAGGAGCATCATCATCTTCATCATCATCAACAGAAGCATTTGCAACAGCTACAGCCCCGGAAAGCGTTACCGCACTACTTAAAATATCACCAGCCGCATTTCCCGGAACCCCGCTTGGCATACCGGTGAAAGCTAAGTTTACAGGGCTTGAGCCTGGCTCCGCGCCGGGTGCCACAAGAAAAGTCATATTAACAACAGCCCCGTTGCCGTCCCAATCATTAAGGTCTGGGTTAAAAAGGTGTATCCATTGTGTAGAGCTTAAAGAACGTCCCCTTGGCTCAGAGTTAAGCACAAACTGATTATTTAAGGGCATAGCCGCAACCGGAGCAGACACGCCTGTAAGTGTAAGAATATTTGGGTCATAACTTACTTCCAAGCCGGTAGCAGTAAAGCCGTCATTGTTACTGACTATAATAGGCACCGTCACTGTTTCGCCACCCAGCGCAATAATATCAGGAGGGATGGAAAAGGTCAATGCAGAAGCGGCAACATTCACACTTCCTGCTGTAACAGTCGCATTATTCAAAACCTCCCCGCCCGCATTTCCTGGCGTGCCGTCTGGTGTCGTTGTAAATGCCAATGATACGGGGCTTTCTCCGATACTTGCTGTTGATAGTACATTAAAAGTTAAATTAGCAATAACACCATTACCATACCAATTGGAAGTTTGGGCATTTACCAAATGAATCCATTGGCTTCCCGCTTGGCTTGTTAGCTCAAACTGTGCATTTAAGGGCATATCAGCTACCGGTGCAGTAACACCAGTAAGCGCAAGCACGTTTGGATCAAATGTCAGCACAAAACCAACTGCGCTAAAGCCAGGATTATTACTGACTGTAATAGGTAGCGTAATAGTCCCGCCTCTTACAGCTGGCATATTAGAAGCGATGGAAAATGACGGCCCATCTGATAGCGCATGAAGCTGACTTGCCGTACCCAAGCTAAGCATAATAACAATAACTGTTACCGCTGAAAAGAATTTTTTCATTCCATTATCCCTTTCTATTGTGGCCCCAAGACAATGCCTGGTTGAGCAAAGAACCTTAAAAATAAGATTAAATCTGCCATATCCACCTCACCGTCATCGTTTACATCCGCAGCAGCTAAAATAACTTGGGTGTTTGGCTGGGAAAAGAATCTTAGCATTATAATCAAGTCAGTAGAATTAACCACGCCATCCCCGTTTAAGTCACCTAAAATCAAGTTTTCCAAATCAATTTCATCAACAGTAAAACTCAGCGTAACGCTAAGCTCTATATCATTATCCCCAGTGATGCTAAGCGTAGCTGTATAGGGCGTATCGCTTGGCGCAAGCCCGCTTACTGGCCGTATACTTATTGTTCCGCTATCGCCGTAGCTTATAGATTCTGGCAAGTTTTGAACAATTTCAAAATATGTGTTGCTTAAGCTTGCCGTAAGCCCTGTTAATGTATCATTGCCGTCGTTTGATACGGTAAATATTTCTTCTTGTATTGCGGTAAAAATCTTGTATTCCGGATCAATAGATGCTTCGTAAAATGCCACATCCCTTACCAAAAGGCTTAGTGGGATAACTGCAAGCTCTAAGTCTACGCCGTCAATAGTGCCGCTTATTATCAGCGTGTCTTTGTAAGGTGTCGCGCTGGGTTCTAGGTTGTTCCTTGGCCATAAACTGACTCTTGCTGATTGATCTGTTAAAAGTTGGCTTACTGTTTCCCCGTATCTTCTAAATCTGTTATCCAAACCGAAATCGGATTGATTGCCCCTGCCTAGTTCCGCTGTTAAATTCGTTATAGTGTTTTCGCCCGTGTTGGTAATTGTGAATACTTGAGAAAGTTCCGCGTTATCGTATGGAATACGTATTGTAAGTTCCAAGCCTGGCGGATCTACTACCACGCCATGCGTTATTACCCTATTAACTGTTAAGGATAACTCTACAGGTCTTAAAATTCCGTTATCGGCACTGACCATAAGAACATCCGTATGGACACCCGGCGAAAGTTCATTTTTAGGCCTTACTATAACTGTGGCTTCTTGCCCCGGTGCTATGCTTGTTGTTGGGGACGCGGCGGGTGTTATTACAAAGCTTGAAACACCAATGCCCCATTCCTCATGATAAAGAAAGTACTGTAAGCCGGTAATAGTCGCTGTCCCGATATTTCTAATTGTGAATGTTTGGTATATTGTTTCGTTATCGAAACCTTCGTCTACTTCTTCAAATGTTTTTTCTGTTGGGCTAACTGATAACATGTGCGTCATTACCTCAGTTACGGTAAAACTTAACTGTGCGCTAATGCTAATGCCGTCATCGCCTGTTATTGTCAAAGTATCTGTATAAGCTTCGGCTCTGGCTTGTAGACCGTTTCTTGGCCTAATCCCTATTGTTGCCGTAGCGCCTGGGTTAATACTGCTTGCAGAAAGGTTTCCCGCCCAAAAATAAGCATCACTACCGAGAGCGGCTTCCAAATTTGTTATTGTTTCTGTACCAGAGTTTGTGATTGTAAATATTTGCACCATTCCACTGTTATCAAAGCCCATTTCCGCGCTTGCAAAAACATTTTTAGCCGGATAAACAGAGGCAGAATAAGTTTTTTCCCTACTTACTATAAAAGTCAAGTTAATAGTTTCATCAATATTTTCATCGTCAAAAATCATAAGTAGGTCTGTATGAGTACCTTCCTCAAGACCATTTACGGGTCTTACGCTTAGTGTAGCGCTTTGAGAAGGGTTCAAGCTCGACTGCGATAGCTCGGCACTAATTTCAAAAACAGCTTCCCCAATTATTGTAGTTGCAAGGGCGGCCCGCAAGTTTGTGATAGCGGCTGTGCCTATGTTTTCGATTGTAAAAACCTGCGTCATGTTTTCGGAAAAATTTACCTCGCCGCTGGGTGATACCTTAATTTCGTAGCTAGGCGGCTCTATTACTGTAAAACTTAATGGGATTGTAAAACTTATACCGTTATTTCCTGTAATAGTAAGGGTATCGGTATATGGCTGGGCTCTGGCCGGTAGCAGATTTCTAGGCCTTATTCCGATAGTTGCGCTACTGCCTGGCTCTATAGAGCTGGCGGATAAGCCCGGAGTCCAAAAATCCTGGCCGCCCAGTGACGCAGTAAGCCCGGTTATATGGCCTGTGCCTGTGTTTGTTATGGTAAATGTCTGTACCATTGCGGCGTTGTTGTAGCCTACTTCGGCTGTTTCAAAGGTATGATTTGTAGGGCTGGCCGTGGCGCTAAAAGTAAGCGGGATTGTCATGTCTTTATACACAAACACGCTTGCAGAGCCCGTTGTCACGTTAAACGTGGCAAAATTTCTTATACTGATACTAACTTCCCCCGGGGCTATAACCTCGCTAATGTCTAAGATAAAGCGGGTTCCGCCGCCTCTTAGCGCACCTCTGGTAACCCTGCCGGAGATTTCTAAAATGGTTATATCGTTGGCTGTAAGTCCGGATATTGATTGATTAAAAGTGATTTCAAAGCCCGTGCTGTCGGCTACATTATATGTACCACCAAGCTGAGATACCTGAAATGTAACATCGGTATTGGAAGATGTGGCGGATACTGCTGTGGCGCTAAATGGCATACTAAGCGCAATCATTAGAAATAATGCTAATACTTTATTCATTTTGTTTGCCTCCCTATGTATGGGGCGCATCCGTGCTATTTGTTTTTGGAATCAGTCCGTTGTTTCCTACAAGGCTAAAGGTAGCATCTAAAAAAACTAAATTCAATAGCTACTTCGCCAAATGGCGTTTTACTTCGCGAAATTAAAAACTTCCTGGATAAATGCTAGTAGGTACTATGTTTCTGTACTTGCCGCCGATGTTTAAGGTTTCTTCATTATTAAGCAGAACAAAATCTCCAAAATTTTGATATACATGATGTTTCCAATTAACTATGCAGGTTCTGCTGATGCGGACAAAGCCTTTGTTACACAAGTCTTTGGCTATTTTATCCAGCGTGGTGCTAAGCGTGTGGGTATCCTTTTGACTTGTAGTCATTGCCGCAATTACGTACTTGTTGCTACTTTCAAAATACAATACATCTGGCAGATATAGATTTGTTGTGCCTTTAAATTTGATATTTACAGCGTATAGATTAGCTTCTTCTTGATAGTTAAATTCTTTTAGCAAGCGATCCATTACGCCGTTTAGTTCTTCTTTAACCGCGTTTTTATAAATATAGCCTTTAGCATTGTATTCGTAGCCTTTTCGTACTTCGTTTAACATGTTGCTAACAAAAATAATTTTTGTGCGCTTGTCTATATTTATAATGTGTTCTGCGGTCTTAAAGCCGTCAATTTCCGGCATGTCTACATCCAAGAATATGAGGTCATATAAGCCACGTTTAAAATTTTTAATCAAATCTCGCCCAGAGCTATACTTCTTGATTATATAAGCCCTAATTTTGTTATTGCTCATGTATTTACGCAATAGCGTTTCTAGTTGAGCGTTGTCATCGCAGATGGCTATTTTCATACACTACCCTCCTTTCGCAAAAAATAATGCGCCTTATAAACTCTTAGCGAGCCTATTTAGCGCATCCGTGCAACATGTAAAATATATATCGGCACTAGGCTTGTTAAGTGTTAGGAAAATATCATGCAGTATGGTAAAATTGAAAAGGGTGACGGCATGAAACTATTTATTAACGACTGGGACGGTAGCATAGATAAATTTGTTCCCAACACAGAAGAGAATCGAGAGTACCCAATAGACAAATGGATCACATTCGGGAATGGCAAAAGAAGCTTTTTGGCTTCGGTTTATGTTTATGACGAATTCGTGATGTTCTTTTACATCCATACGATAGATCTTGTACAAGAGTATATGGAGTATACTTCTTATGTAGCGCCTAAAATAAACCGCGACTGGGCGGCCCAGCCTAAGAAAGGCAATCTCATGAACATGCCCAATTACGAGGTAAACCACCTAAAAAGCAAGCAAAGCAGAGGCGGCGCTTGCCTACCCACGCAAACGTACGAAGAAGAGTACGATTACCTATTTGCCCTTACAAAAGAAAGAGTACCGGAAGAGCTTAAAGGGAAAACCCTAGCCTTTAGGAAGGATTGTTTATCCTTTGAAAAGCCCGTGGACGAAATAAAGCATTTCGCTATTTTTCCTAACAAGCATGAGTCGCGCTATCATTTTATTGATAAGACATTTACGCTACCCTTTGGGCGAAGTGGTATTAAAATTGAGTATGCGGAAAGCTATGTAATTATCCACGAGTTAAAGATTTATAACATGCTAGAATCGCTTAAGGGACAGCAATACGAAGAAGATTTGCGGGAATTTTATGATAAAAACTTGCTTATAATTTCATACTCCGCACCAGAAGAACAGCGTAGTTTTGAGTTTTACTTAAAGGAATATCTTGCCGCCAAGGTAGAAGATAATCTTGGCGGCAATCAGATTTGGCTTTATAGCTTCGACGGCGATGATGATGATAAACGTAAGTCAGTCCTGTGTGAAATTAAAGATAGCCCACAGGCAGAGTATGAAATTACTCTAATGTGGGCTATTGATTCTATTCAGCATGAGCGTAAGGCGGTTTTTGAGATGACTATGCCTCGGCGGTCTCTGCTCTCTCGTTTATTTGGGGACTAATTTAATGCTTCTAAGGCATTATTTATACTGTTAGTCAAATCTCTGTTTATACAATACTGTGTGATAGCATATAGCATCACATCGTCTATCTGCCCGTATTGGTGTATGCCTACATTCCTAAAGGGTTTTAATATTGTCATGCTTAGATTAAGCCTTTCCAAGCTTGTGTCTGTTAGCTCCTTTGTGGCTTCGGTTAAATCTGCAATTGCATGAACAAAACCCCGCCTTACTATCTTGCCTATATTTACTGATGATAGATCAGATGCCTTTGAAATTTTATAAGCTTGTAGCCCTTCACGTATTTCGTCCTGTTGTTCCAACATCCTTTTTAGGATATTTATATCTCTTTTTGGATTCTTATTTCTGCTCATATATCCAAATCACATCCTTGCTTAATTGTTCCTTAAAGTTATTGCCAGCGTTAGGAAGGCTATCTACCGTGACAATGCTTAAATCTATTGGACTAAACGCCTCTTGTAACAGTTCGTCAAATTGAAATTTCTTTTCGACTTCTGCTATAAGATCGGTATAGTCCTCGGAATATCTGTATTGGAAATCCACAATAAAATCCAAATCGCTGTCATCTGTAGCTTCGCCCCTGGCAAATGAACCGAATAGGCCTATCTTGGCAATTCTGTCGGCGTAAGGATAGCTCACAATTGTGCTAGATAGTTTTTCTTGCACGCCAGCGAGTGTTAAAGTCTGTATATTCACGAATTTATCACCGCCGCCTCAGTGCTTTCGTCCCTAACCTCCGTAGGATAAGGTATCCTCTCATGATACATCCCCTTAAGCACCCGATAAAACGACTTGGCGATAATATCCACATCCTTAATACTCAACTCACTATCTGCTAAAGTTCCGTCTGTTAGCTTATCGCGTATCATTTTTTTGATTATCTCTTGCAAATTCCCGGCATCCTCGCCCTGCGCCATTATTGCGCGTACTGCGGCTTCTATACCGTCTGCCAGCATTACCACGGCAGATTCCCGGCTTTGCGGGTTAAGAAATGGGTAGCGGTAGTCGTTTTTGTTTACTATAGTCGTTGGATCATCGGGATCTTCTGCGTCTTTAGCTTTGCAGTAGAAATATTTAATTAAAGCGGTGCCGTGGTGCTGGTAAATTATATCGCGTAAAAACTGCGGTAAACGATACTCTGCGGCAAGGGTCATGCCATAAGCTATGTGGCTCACTATAATTTGTGCGCTACTTAGCGGATCAATAGAATCGTGAGGGTTTACGCCCGTTATATTTTCCGCAAAATAATGGGGATACTTTAGCTTTCCTATATCGTGATAATAGCCGCCGGCTCTTGCTATATGCGGATTTGCGCCTATATCGTAAGCGGCGGACTCTGCCAAATTAGCCACTATCAAAGAATGATGATAGGTACCCGGCGCCTCTATAGTCAAACGCCGCATAAGAGGGTTGGTCGGGTTAGTTAAGTCAAGCAATTTAATAGGCGTAACCACCCCAAATAGAACCTCCCACAGGGGCAGGCTACCCACGGCGATAATAACCGCAAACACCCCGTTACCGGCAACAAAAGCGGCTATGGTAAAGACATTATTTAAAGAGTAAATAGCCTGATGCGGTTCAAAGGCCAGCGAAATAGCCACAGATAACACAAAATTAAAGCAAGCCGCAAGCAGGGCAACCAGCACAATTTTATTACGCTCTGTAGTATAACGGGCAAGCAAACACACCAGCGTTCCGGCTAATATAAAGAAGAGCATGTAATACATGGTGCCGTCCACAATAAAGTAAGCTATAACCGTCAAACCTAAATTAAGCATAACAGCAGTACGCATATCCATCAGCATTGCAATCAACATAGAAAAGGCCAAAATAGGCATAAAGTGATAAGACGCGCCGTCCAGCGCCCACATAAAGATAAGCACGCAAGTATATAAAGTAAATAAAAGCATTGCCTCCTTAGTATGAGAAATTATCCGGCTACGATAAAAATAAATAAACCAACAGCAAGCCAGCATAGTAAAGGCTATTACAATAAAAATACCGGTCAGCGGAATAATATCCCTTGTCCATTCGCCTTCAAGCAAGCCTAAGGCCTCCATAATAGCGTAGGCTTCCGGCGTAATTCTCGCGTTTGCGTCCACTATTAGCTCAGTTTCACGCAAAATTACAATTTCGTAATTTTCCGCAATTTCCTGTTGCCTTGCCCTAAAATGCTCTGCGTCAAACACCCTGTTAGGCACCAAAGAGGCCGCAAGTACAGTATAGCCCAAATCCAGTACATCGTTCATAAGGCCCGATATATTGCGCTGTACTTCCACTAAAACTTGCGGGTTTATTTCAAATATACCGGGGGAATCTAATATAATTTCGGCCGCTTCAAAGATAGCGGCATGTAGCTCGTTAAGCTCGTCCGCTGATAAGCTCAACAAATATTCTTGCTGGCTTAACGATAAAAGCACCGGAAAGTTATTGAAATGCTCTTCTGTTGGGAAGGTATCTGTTATTTCAAAATGAAATTCGTCACTTGGTTGGGTTGGGCCTATTATTTCGGTTTCTTCGCCATATTCTAGTTGCTCTACGCGGGCTAGATGCGCCTCCCATAGCTCTACCTGGTGCCGCCATTGGGCGTAGGCTATATTTTGTTCCTCGTCTTGCGCTAATTCCCAGCTTGCATAAGCGCGCCTTATCTCTGTTAGGCGCGTAAAAAAGGCTCGCAGATTATTAATAGTCAGCTCATTTAATGACGGGTCTAGCAGGGTAGAAAGTAAGGGATCTTCCGCATCTGCCCGCGCTCTGGCCTCGTCCCGGTTGCGCTGGGTAGCCAGAATGTTCTCCACATCGCGTGTGGCCACTACCCTTACGTCGGAAACATCTCCCACAGCTATGCTTATAGCCTCCTGAAAGTACGAGCCTGTAAAGACCGCTACACATGTCATTAAATAGGCCGCTACTATCAGCGCTGAGTTTATCACACGTTTACGCATATTTTAACCTCTATGTTTTATCTGACCTACGAATTAACCGCTTGCGCTTGCTCTCCTTATAGGCGTTACGTGCATCGCGCTTTTCGTAGGCATGGATAATCTTCTGTACCAGTGGATGCCGCACTACGTCCTTGGCCGTAAGATGCGTAATGCCTATTCCTTCGATATTTTCTAAAATGCTAACCGCATCGTTTAAGCCGCTTTTTTTGCCGCCCGGCAAGTCAATTTGCGTTACATCGCCGGTTATTACCGCCTTAGAGTTGAAGCCTATACGGGTCAAAAACATCTTCATTTGTTCAGGCGTGGTGTTTTGGGCTTCGTCCAGCACTATAAAGGAGTTATCCAGCGTGCGCCCGCGCATATATGCCAGGGGCGCTACTTCAATTGCTCCCTTTTCTAAATTACGGTGAAAGGCCTCTGCACCCATTATATCATGCAAAGCGTCATATAGCGGCCGCAAATACGGGTCTACCTTTTGTTGCAGGTCGCCTGGTAAAAAGCCCAGATGCTCCCCGGCCTCAATAGCGGGCCTTGTTAAAATTATCCGGTTTACTTGCTGGTTGCGGAAGGCGGTTATTGCCATCGCCATCGCCAAATACGTTTTACCCGTACCGGCTGGGCCTACGGAAAAGACTATGGTATTTTTGCGTATTTGATCCAGATATTTTTTTTGGCCTAAGGTCTTGGGCCTAACGGGTTTGCCAGACGCGCTTAGGCAGACTGTATCTTCGTTAATTTTTTCTATCTGAGAGAAATCCGCTTCGCCTTGCGAGGCTATTAGGTAGTTTACTTGCTGTTCGTTTATTTCGCCTTTTTGGGCGAAGGCGGCCAGTTTGTTTAAGACGGCCTCTGCCTTGGCCTGACCGTCGGCGTCGCCGGTTATTTGAACATGATCGCCGCGTATAACTACCACTACCCCGTAGGCTTCCTCAATCTTTTTTATATTTTCGTCCAATTTACCAAAAACATTACCTATGATGGCATTTGATATTTCCATAGCTCCCTCATTCTATCGGAACTGCCTTATCTATGCGCTGATTGGTGGTAATTAGGGCCTTTACCATAAGTTTATCGGGCAGCTCTGTAAATTCGATTTGTTTACCGATTATATCCGCATGGAAGTCAAACTCTCTTATTATGCGCTCGGTGACAATGCGTTCGGCCAGTGCTTTAGCGCCTTCTACTGAACGCTGGCGCTCTTCCGGAACAAACTCGCGGTAAGTCACCGTAGTCCAGATTAGCGGCAACGGGTAGTTGCCCGCGGCACCCGGCTGAATGTAGGAGACTATTCTATCATAATTCATAAAGGAAATTCTACCATGGAATAAATTTAGATTTTCCATCTCAAATAAAAGCAGACGCAGACTGTGATGCCGCTCTTCGTTTCCGGTAAATATTTTATAAGAATATGTCATGGGAATGGAGAATGTTAGCTGGCTGTACATTTTAGCCCACACTTCCGCATAAGAGTGAACGAGAATAACTTCCTCGCTATCCACCAGCGGTAGTACGCCGCTTACGAGAATATCGCCCTGGCGTACAATGTCGTTTTGCCGTACTTTGGGCATTCCGGCGGCCGTTACAATGCTGGTTATAAGCCCGTCGCGGGCGGCTATTATATTGCAGGGGGTATCGCGGCTTATCCGCGCTTGCTCTGGAATAGTTTCTGCAATTATTATGGTGCTACGGGTGCCCTGTGTATGTACGTCCGCCCAAGATATATCTGAAAATTCAAATAAAAGCTGTTGAGTAAGCTCGCGGTGGTCAATAAAAGACTTAAAAGCGCCCACATGCAGGCCGCGCTCATTTATAAATTCCAAAATATCCTCAGCGGCCACGCGCTCGTTCCCCTGTATTTCTATATGCCATACAAAGGAGGATAGCACATATAAAAATACCATAAAAAAAGCGACCCCGCCCAATAAAATCTTGCGTCTGCGGTATCTTTGCATGATAACTGGTAGCCCTTCGCTACGGACTACTTTTAGTGAGCTTTTGGTTTTTTCGGCGCAATCGTCCAGTAGCCTAAAGCCGCGCAAGGAGCAGTGTATTTTTGCGCCGCCTGGTACTGGGCTTACGTCCCAAATGTATATTCCTCTGTGCGCCGCCATGTTTAAGAAGCGCTCTACAGAGGCGCCTGTTACTTCTACAGCCACGTATCCTTGAAGGAAATTCCATGCATTAAGAACCATCGGTCACCTCTTAAACTCTAGTTTAATTATATTGCCTGTTACGGTGACATGCTCTGCGGTGATCTGCTTTAGCCTTAGCTCTTGGCCTATGATTAATAAAATCCCGCTGTTGGTGTTTATTCTGATTTGGGAATCGGTGTATTCGATTATATTCTTATAGTTTTCTATGCTTACTTCGCCGCTACCCGTCAAAATAACCTGGGGCAGATTTAGAACAATCTCCTTAGGCAAGGACAGCAGTTCGGTCATATGTTCCTTTATAGTCATGCCCATGTTTATGTCCCCCTATCTCACACATATATATGAAAATTTACTGAAATTATGCTATAATCGCCGGGGTGATGTGATAGGGGGCGAAAGCATGTTGGCTGTAAAAGCATTTTACGAAAACGGAAATATTCAATGGCTAGAAAAACCCCCGGTACAAAGGGCAGAAATTTTAGTTGTTTTCGATGTAGAGCAAAAATTTGAAAAGAAATCAGAAAGAAAGGCCGAAAAAGAGCTTGCCTTAGAAACAAGCAAAAACATTCTTGAAAAGTACAGAGGCTGTGTAAAAAACCCGGACTTTAACTATGAAAAAGAAAGGGAAGAGTGGCTTAATGAAAAATTTGGCTGTTCACTCACTCGTTAATATTTTTTACATTACCCGAAGGGATTTAAGTGTAGCTGCTTGTACCCCTGTCAAGTGGCTTGCGAAAATAATTGTTTTGAGTATGGTTGCACCCGTGATATAATCACTATTAAAATGCTTTGTGTGGCTGGGGTACATTATGGGAATTGTCATTTTTGGGGCATCGGGAGCAGGAAGCACAACACTTGGTAAGAGTGTTGCTCAACGACTTAATTTTCAATATTTAGATATTGACGATTACCTATGGTGTTGGGGAACAAAAATACCATACACGACTACTCGCTCCCCAAAAGACAGGACTAATGATTTAATGAATGACATAAAAAAACACACTAAATTTGTCCTGTCAGGTACGATATTTAGCAATCAAGAGCTATTCAATCCCTTATTCGACTTAGCGGTATTTATTACAACACCTGCGGAAGTTTGTGCAGAACGTGTCCGTGCAAGAGAACTTTCACGTTGGGGAGAACGAGTTCTTCCTGGTGGGGATATGTATAAATCTAACAGATTCCACGGCGACGTTACTGACTATATTGGTAACGCTCAAAGGTATGAAACAGCAGACGTGTCAAAGTTTGGACGGAAACTGCATGAACTGTGGGTATCAGAATTGCCATGTCCAATTTTGCACTTATGTGGAACGAAAAACATTTTTGAAAACACTGACCGAATTGTGAAGGAATTTTCTCGTACCGATAGGTGCGAACGCTCATAACCGTAGCGCACTGCACCGACTCTGTTGGTGTATAAGTGCGCACCTTATGCAAAAAAAGGATGGTGAAAAATGAAGCCCACATATTCCAAGCGTGCGGCAAAAGCCATAAATAAAATTAGCAACCCATTTAAGCAAAATATTAAAGAAGCGATTGAAAGACTCCCATCCGGTGACGTAAAAAAATTGCAAGGATGTAAAAACGCTTATCGGCTTCGTGTTGGGGATTACCGCATACTTTTTGATATGGATGGCAGAATTGAGATTACAGACGTCCTCCCAAGGGGAGCGGCTTATAAAAATTGAAAGGGTGTTTGTAATGACAGCAACCAGACAGCAACTACGTGATATTATAGATGTTGTAGATGCAAATGAGTTAGGTGTTTTGTATCAAGTATTAATTAAATTCATCCCTGAATCAGTACCCATGCCGGATGAAATAGAGGCTATACGCTTGGGGCGGGATGAGATTCGCCGTGGAGAAACAGTAAGCCACGATGAAATTGACTGGAGCTAAAAATAAAGGATGCCCGATTAATTGAGCATCCTCTGTTTTTGACTCCTTCCTGCACGACTAAACGCCTTACTTATGCCGTAAATGAGCCGACAGCCATGTATTTTAGTAGGCTTGTTTCGCAAGCCCCTTAGTAGCATAGCAATTGAACGTAAAAACATGCTTATAGACCTATGCGAAAATTTCAATATCGTAGGAATTAGCACAAAAATTGTTATAGAAGTTTTAAAAAACGATGATTGGGAGGATTTTGAAGATGGTTTGCAGATCCAATGTGCTTATAATTCTGATGTGGACTACATTATCACTCGTGACCCTAGAGGTTTTGAAGCGTCAAATGTGCAAGCGCTTTCTCCCGACAAGTTTTTGAAGTTGGTGTAAGTGATTACCGATGAATAGGGTGATAAGCATGAATGAGTTACTGGCAAAACTGGAAAACAGTTATAAACAAATATTAGGCGAAAATTTGGTAGGCATATATATACACGGTTCGATTGCCTTCGGCTGTTTCTCCTGGGAAAGAAGCGATGTTGACTTTATAGCCGTGGTAGATGAGCCGCTATCGCAGGAAATAAGGCTAAAGTTATTGCAGACCTTGGAAGATTTACGCCCTCTTACCCCGCCGAAAGGCTTTGAAATGAGCGTGGTGCTTAGAAAGTATTGCGAAAATTTTGTGTATCCCACGCCGTTTGAGCAACATTTTGGGAACGATTGGCTGGAAAAATATTTGGCCAACCCGCTTTCGATATGCGGCGATGGTAATCAGATAGATTATGATTTAGCCGCTCATTTTACGGTTATTAAAAGCGTGGGCGTGGTTTTGTGCGGGGAGCCGATAGAGAAGGTTTTTGGGATTGTACCCAAGGAAGATTATTGGGATAGCATCTACAGGGACATAGAAAACGCAGAAGAGGATGTGCATGATAATCCTGTTTATGTGATTTTGAATTTGTGTCGGGTTTATGCCTTTGTTAAGGAAGGTTTGGTTTTGTCGAAGGAGCAGGGCGGGAAGTGGGGTTTGGAGAATCTGCCGACAGAGTATCATGGGGTTATTAGGGATATGTTGGCTATGTACATGAAAGGTGATAAAAATGCCGGAATTGACGACTGATATTCTAGCCCGTGTGATAAACAATGCGGTGAAGCTATGCCCGCGGAGAGCAGAAAACTTACAGTGATATTGACCTTATTGTAAAATCAGATAATTCCGTAAGATTTCATGTGATACTTGACTCTTTTGGTGAGTATGTGCGTCATGTATTGGATTATCAGTTTAATAAGCGTCTGGAGATTGTTAGGTACGGGCTTGCGCTTGACCGGGCAAACAGAGAGCCCCGCGAAAGTGAAACATGGTTTTACCGTCAAGGCTTTGAACAAATGTTAAATGAGGTGAAATGGTTGTATGAAAAAGGATAGATGATAAGGGAAGAATTTTAAGCTTTAAAATATTTAAAATGCAATAAAAGGGCTTGCCTTTTTAGAACGTGGCAGTCCCCGGATCGTTCGCTACGCTCACTTGCTAGGAGGACGGGCTGATAACTGTTTTCGTAGGTAAATCGCTTGTTTGAGCAACAGCACGGGCGTAGCTCGTGCGCCTTGCGAGTTGCGATTTGCCGTAGAAAACAATTATCAGCCCGTCCTCTGGATGCTCTAAGGACTACCCCTTAACGAGACAAGCCCTTCCTTTTTAAACTTCCCCTACACCCATTGCTGAATATAAATAGCCTGGCTTCCAACGTCCCCTCCAACATCTGCACCCAGCATTTGACGCTTACACACTCTCTATAAAATTCATTTACATGGTTATGTTGAATCCAGCACTATTATTATTTTGCTGTGGGTCTGATGCTCGCATAGCTGTTATAGCTTCCATTAAAAGTCGTAGCGAGTTTTGCTCTGATTCTCTCATAGCGGCTCTCATTTCCTCGACAGTGCCAAAGGTTGTAAGGGTTGCATTTTGAAAATTTCCATCTTCTCCTAGAGTAAGCATACCTCTTGTTAAAGGGAAATCAGCACCACCGCCATGAGCTTCCATGCGTTGCCGTCTATGCTCCATCAACGCGCGGTTTGGGGCTGCCATCCCTTGCTCTCCTTGAATGGGGCTAGGTGTATGTCTATTAATCTCTAAAGCAATATAGGCACGGTCATCTTCCGAAGCAGTACCATTAACGGCTCTCTCTACTCTTGGAGCAAGTCTTTGTAATGTTTGGTGTGACATACTCCCTATTATATTGCTGATACCCATGTCATATCCTCCTCCTTGTAAATGCTTTAACAAAATAAGGCATTTAACAATACATCGGCAGAACCCATTGCCAAACTTTAGAAAAATCGGTAATGTGATATATATGAAGTTTTAAAACTTAACTTTAATCGGTTCTTTCCCATATTAATTGAGATTTCAGTCAAAAAAATGATATAATAAGCCCATAAAAATCGAGCAAAATTGGGAGGTTGAACATGAGAGAGTTTGTCAGAACAATAGACCCTGACTTGAGGTATATAAAACACAACACATACGATGGACTCATACAGATATATGTACGTTCAGCGCGAAAAAAGGCAAGTTGCCCATATTGCAGACATAAATCTGACAGGATACACAGCATATATCAGCGTAAGTTTAGGGACTTGCCGATACAAGAAAAAAAGGTAGAGATCGTAATCAGCAATCGCAAGTTTTTCTGCTTAAATGCAGACTGCGCTCACAAAACATTTGCCGAAACATTTTCATGTTTACCCAAAATGGGGCGACGGAGCGAGCGGCTTACAAAAACGATACTGAACACAGCAACGAATCTAAGTTCCGTAACAGCGTCCAAAACCCTAAAACACAGCACAGCCGACATCGGAAAGAGTACGATTTGCAGACTCTTAAAAAAAGAGCTGTTTTTTGTAAAATGGAAATGTAGCAAAAACAAAGAAAAAAGTGTAGCACTAAAAAGCCGATAAACTGTGAGGAAAAAAGACCAAACAGGAGGCAAGAGAAAGGTGCTAACAATGGACGAACAGAA
>Ga0209755_10000733_pt1 | contig 57638 bp, 41 predicted proteins | sample TergutCo191P1_FD_187301 | JGI IMG/M metagenome (GOLD analysis project Ga0209755, IMG submission 187301) | Cornitermes sp. P1 segment gut microbial communities from Petit-Saut dam, French Guiana - Co191P1 (SPAdes) (version 2) | ecosystem: Host-associated > Arthropoda: Insects > Digestive system...
AGGCCTCGCGCATGGGCATTCCGCGGGCGCGAAGGGTGTTGGTGTAATCGACAAGGACTATGCCGTTGTTCAGCACGACACCGATTAGCGCAATGACACCGACCACCGAGAACATCGACATGGGCTGTCCCATCAGAATGTAAATCCAGATAACCCCGATGAAGATAAGCGGAATCGAGAAAAAGATTATCAACGGATCGACAAAGGATTCGAACTGGCTGGCCATTACGCCAAAGACCAGAAAGACCGCCGTCAGGATTATTATCAGGTAACGCCACTGGTAAGTCCGTATCTGATACGCCTCGCCAAGAAAGCGCACCGTCACGCCGTCCCGGGGAACCAGATTGGCGTTTACCGTTTCCACAAGCCGGCCCTGCATGTCCGTGGCGGCGATCCCCGGTGGCAGATCGCCGGTGATGCGAACCACCCGCTCCTGCCTTTCGCGGCGAATCGACGAAGGCGCGCGGCCCTCGGAAATGTGCGTCACGTTGGAAAGGGGAACAAGGTTGCCGCCCCGACCCATCACCGAGATCGCGTCCAGGTTGGGCAGACCCTGGCGATCCGATTCCCGAAGCTGCACGTTCACGTCAATCAGCCTGTCCCCCTGGCTCATCGTGGCGGCCGTGTTCCCGTCCATCGCCGTGCGAATCTCCTGGGCAACCGCCGAAAGGGAAATGCCGAAGTTAGCGGCGCGATCCCTGTCGATCTCGATCTGCAACTGCGGCGGCCCCTCGCTTATGTTGATCTCCGGGTTCTCGATTTCCGGCAGATACCGAATCAAAATATTCTGAACGTCCAACGCCGTCTCCATAAGGGCTACCTGATTGCGGGAGCTTACCGCGATTTCCACGGCGGATCCCCCCCCCCCGCCTCCACCCACGCCTATGCCCATGGTGCGCCCGGCCCGAAACCCAATCCTTACGCCAGGGAAATGGGTCGTGTATGGGGTAAGCGTGCGGATTATAGATTCCGGCGTGTCGATCTGCCTTGCAGGTTCCGGCAGGATGATGTCGATGGTTCCCTGCGTACCACCGGCCCGCCTGGCGGTAACTATAAGGTTCTCGAACCCCTGGATATCCCGGCGTATAATCTCCTCCAGCTCGGCCAGCACACCCTGGGTAACCTCGATCGCCGTTCCGGGCGGCATGGAAACCCGGACGGAAACGTTGTCGTCAATGCGCATACGGGTGAACATGTTCATGCCCATGTTGTTGAACTGCATCAGCGAGAAAACCAGAATCGCGCTTACAAGCCCCATGATCAGCAGCCGGTGGGAAAGGCAGTAGTCCAGGGCCGCGCGGTACCCGTTGTTCATCGACGTGAAAAACCTGTCCATGATATTGTCAATTTTTTTCAGAATGCCGACCCGAAGTGGCTTCTGCTTGCGGGTGTCAAGGCGAAGTATCGAACCGCAGAGGCTGGGCACCAGCGTGACGGCGACAAGCAGCGAGACGCTCATGGAAATAACCACGGTGAAAATCAGGTCGTTGAAAAGCTGCCCCATTTCCTCCAGACTGTTCTGGTAGATTACCAGCGGGACGAACACGCACAGGGTAGTAACAGTGGAAGTGATAATCGCCCGCATCATTTCCCGGCTGCCCAGAATCGCGGCGATCGGGGCCTTCGCCCCGCGTTCCCGATAGTTGTGGACGTTCTCCAGAATAACAATCGACGCATCGACGGTCATCGCCATGCCCATGATAAGCCCGGTCATGGTAAGCAGGTTCAGGGTGAAACCGAAAATCGACATGAACATCAGCGTCAGGATTATCGAGATGGGAATCGAAAAGGCGATCACCATCGTTCCCTTTATGTTGCGAAGGAACAGCAGCAGCAGCAGTATCGCCAGAGCCGCGCCCTGCAACCCGTTGCCGTAGACCTGGTTCAGCGTCGCCCTGATCATGTTCGTGTTGTCGGTAAGCACCGCAAGCGTGATGCCGTAGGGAAGGGTCTGGTTGATTTCCGCGACCGATGCCCTGACCCGGTCGGACACCCTTACCTGGTTGCTGCCGCTTTCGCTGGTCACCTGTACGTACACGGCGTTTTCCCCGTCAACGTGAACCCTGGCCACGTTGTCGTTGTAGGCCAGCGTCACCTCGGCAACGTCCTCCAGCCGAACGACCTTCGTGCGGTTACCCCCTCCCCCCCCGGGTATGGCGACCGTCTTCACCACCAGCCGCCTTATCTGGTCTATGCTGACAAGCTCCTCCTGCGTCATTATCTGGTATTCCCTGGTGCCACGCCGAAGGTTGCCGCCGGACGCAAGGACGCTCTGGCCGCGAAGGGCGTTGGAAACGTCGTTAAGGGAAAGGCCGTGGGCGGCGAGCCGGTTGGTGGAAACGGCGACGTTCACCACCTGAATCGTGCCGCCGGTAACCTCCGCCGAGGCGACCCCCTCGACCCTTTCTATGCCGGCGCGGATTTCGTCCTCGGCGAAAAGGCGGAGCTGGTCGGCCGGCAGATTGCCCCGGACGGCAAGACGCATTATCGGCATCGCGGACATGTCGAAGCGACGCACTATCGGGGTCTGCGCCCCGTCGGGAAGCGCGTTGGCGATTCGGCTGACAATCGTCTGCGCGTCGCTCATCGCCTTGTCCATGTCGGTGCCGAAGGCGAAATGAAGACTGATGGAGGAAAACTCGAAGCCGGAATTGCTGGTTATGTTTTCAAGCCCCTGCAAAACGGAAAGGGAGCGTTCCAGCCGATCCGTTACGTTCGCCTCGACGTCGGCCGGGCCCGCGCCGGGAAAGCGCGTCCATACGGAAAGCACCGGGCGGGCGGTCGACGGGAAAAGATCGACGGCAAGATTCATGATAAGGGTTATGGCAACGCCCAGCGCGAGGGCGTAAAGTACGACAACGGTAACCGGCCGCTTGACCGAAAAATCGACGAGCTTCACTTTGACTCACCTCCAAAAAAATGCATCGGAAAATACGTCATTCCACAATCCGGACGGAATCGCCGTCCGCGAGAAAATTCTGTCCGGCGCTTACAACCCGATCCCCCGGACTCAGGCCGCCCCTTACCTCGAACAAAAGCTCGCTTTCCAAGCCCATCTCCAGCTCGCGCCGGCGGGCGACGTTGTCCTCGTCCACGACGAACGCGATCCAGGCACCCTGGGTGTGAATCACCGCGTCCCTGGGTACCGTCGGCACGTTGTCCCTGGCGTTGGTAACGAGCGTCACGGTGGCGAACATCCCGGCCCGGATCCGGGGATCCTGAACCGGGGCACCCTGGCTGTTCGCGAAGAACAATCGGATACGCAAAGTCCGGCTCGCCGGATCCAGCACCGGACTTACCTCGTCAATCCTGGCATGGAAGGTCTCGCCGGGGAGCGCCTCCAGCGTCACCGTCGCGCCTAGCCCGTGCCTGATCGCCGAGACGAAACGCTCCGGGACGAAGGTCTCCACCCTTAGACTGGAAAGATCGCCGACGACGTACAGCGTCGAGCCGGTCGAAACGGTGTCGCCGACGCTGAACGGCGCCTGCAGCACGGTTCCCGAAACGGTGGAGAAGACTGGGCTTAGGGAAAAGACCTCGCCGGGTCTCGACGGGTCAACCATGGCGACGACGCTGCCGGCGCTGACGGTATCGCCGATGCCGATGCGGGTCTCGACCAGCCTGCCCCCGACCGTGGGGAAAATCGACACCTGATTCCGGGCGAGAATGTCGCCGTTAATCACGACGCTGTTTTCGACAGTGCCAAGCTCCACCGGTGTCACCTGCACCACGACCGCCGGCCTGTTGCCCCCTCCCCCCGGCCTCCCGGCCTGCGGGCTTTCCTGTCCGCCCTGAATCAGGTTGTGCGCGATAAGCACCGCGATCGCCCCGGTGAACGATACGAGAATCGCGGTGATGATTTTCTGCGTGTTCATTGCATAAGTTCCTTCCAGCAAATATTCAGCGCCGCCGAAATATCCAGGATCAGAAAGAGGTACAGAAGCTCGCTTTGCAGAAGCCTCTGCCGCGCGCCGACAAGGTTGTTCCGCGCGTCCTCCAGACGCAGGGAATCAACCGTGCCGCCCCTGAACCCGATTTCGGTAAGCTCGTAACCCCGCTCGGCCAGGCTAAGGCCAAGGCGGGCAATCTCTATGTTGTACCACGAGTCGTGCAGGTTCGCCGCGAGCGCGCGAATCTGCGCCGCCGCCGTGGTCTCGGTGCTTTGCAGGTCGAGCCGCGCCTGTTCCACGGCTATCCGCGTGTTGCGGATCGACTGGCTGGACCGCGTTCCGGGAACCCAGGGATCGATGGGGATGCTCAGGGTCGCGCCGCCGCTTACCCCGTCCGCAAAGGGGGAAAAGCTGCGGGCGTTCCAGCCAGCGTCCAGTCGAAGCGAGGGTGCCCGGCTTGCGTAAAGCGCCTGCATCCCGGCGTTTTCCAGCCGCTCGATCTCCCGCCGCCTGCTTACGATGTCCGGCCTCCTAAGAAGGTTCTCGCCGATAAGCCGCTCCGCGTCGATTTCCACCCTGGTAATCTCGATTTCCCCCTCAAGCTCCGCGTTCGTGTCCTGCGCCATGCCAATCAGCACCAGGAAATCGCCCATGCCGTTGGCGTAGGCGGATCTGGCGCGGCTGAGGGTGTAACGGGCGTTCTCCACGGCGAACATGCTCTGCATGAGCGTGAGTTCCCCGATGCGCCCGTAGTTGAACGCAACCCTGTCCCTTTCGTACTGCATCTGCGCCAGTTGCAGCATGTCGGTAAGAACGCCCAGATTGTCGCGGTCTGCTATAAGACTATAGAAGTTTCGCGTTATTCGCAACTCCAGCTGGTTCCGCGCGTCCTCGTAGCCGAGAAGCCTGGCTTGGTAGGCCAGCCGGATGTTCCTCATGGCGAAGGGGATCCCCGCGTTAAGGGTCAGGTTAAGCCCCAGGCTGGCGCTGGTGCCGACGCTCCCGGACCCGCTGCCGGAGAAAAGCGGACGGCTGCCATAGGAGGCGCCGATGCTTGCGCTTATGGACGGGAAGACCTCCGCCCATAGCCTGTTGGCGGAGTATTCCGCGGAGGAAAGGTCCAGAAGGCTTCTTTGCAGACTAAGGCTGTTTTCCACGCCAAGGCGCAGGGCTTCGTCCAATGAGAGACTTACCCGGGGCGCGTTTGCGTGCTGTGCGTTAGTGAACACCCCAACGCACAGGAGTAACATGAAGAGAAAAAAAGCCCGTTGCAAACAGCCCCCTTGCCATGCGGCTTAGAACCGGCCATCTAGGGGCCGGGCAGCCTACCATAGTAAAAATCAACGGGGGAAGGTCCAAGTTACATTGGGATCCCGTAATGCAGAGCATATTGCCAAAGCCCCTTGTATTGCCCAGGTTTTCTCTGTGAACTCGGGTGTACGCGGTTTCAGGGTGCAGATCTAAGCTTTGGATGGCTGATACCGTAGGGTGCATGTGCGAGGATAGGGATCTCCAGGCTCCCCCCTATCCTCGCACATGCATTGACGCTTACCTAGGTTGAAAAGCCCAATGATCATTATAAAGGGTATAGGTTCCCGCTCTGCGCTCGTTGGCTTCATAAAATTGCTCAAAACCTGAACCAAAAGCATTATCGCCTACCTCGACATTCTCGCCAATACTTATGCTGGTTATTTGATTCGCATAAAAAGCCCAAATCCCAATACTGACAACGCTGTCTGGAATAAATACACAGGCCAGTCGGTTTATGGCAAATGCCCATATGCCTATGTGGGTAATACTGTCCGGAATGGTCACGCTTGTCAATCTATTGTTGATAAACGCATAATCCCGTATATCAGTAACGCTGTCGGGGATGGCTATACTGGTCAGTTGATTCTGTGAAAATGCCCAGCTCCCAAGATAAGTGACACTGTCAGGAATGTTTACGTTGATTAGTTGATTCCTAGAAAATGCCCCAGATTCGATGTAAATAACACTGCCGGGAAAAGTCACACAAACAAGTCGATTCCCAGCAAATGCCCTCTCCCCAATTGAGATAGTGCCATAAGGAATGACTACGTACTCCAGTTGGCTATCTCTATACGCCCCAGCCTCAATAATGGTAATAAGATCGTGAATGGGTACATCGATCAGTTGTTCGTCGGCAAATTCCCCATATCCAATAACAGTAGTGTCATCGAAAAAGAAATAATCTTCAATATCCCTTTCGAAAAACATGATGGTTCTCGAGTCGAGTTCTTCCCATTCGACAAGAGTGGCATTATATTCAAATTCAAAATGTTGGGCTCTCCTTGAGCGATTGCGATTTGGAAGGATTAATTCACCTGGTTCTTCACGTTCGCTTCTTTGCCAATGTCCTGGCGATAATTGTCTATAAGCCCATCCTCGTACTGGAACTTGCTCGCGGCTTATTCCAGGTCCCCTTACAAAAACAGGGGATGTGGTATCATTTAGAAACGTTATAGGATAATCTTCCCAGCCAGATTCTAGGAAGAGCGGTACATCAAATTCCTGCCCCGTAGCCACCGCCATAGTCACAAATCCAGCCGCCGCCACTCCATCAAATACTCTTGCAAGGCGGGTCGATCTGGGTTCAACAATTCTTGAGATTAGCCTACCACCGAGTCCTACTCCCACCCCTATAAGCCACAATGTATTTTCAGGATCTTCGTCCCATAAGTCCGAAAATGTTTCACAGGATGTATGAAATGAGAAAACAAAGGCTATCAAAAGAGCCAGTGAAATATTTTTTTTCATGGTTGTACATCCCCCTCGATTTTTATGAACGTCAAATCAACTTCATATTCGTAATCCGCTATGCTTAGCAAGGTCATGACGTTTCCGTAAATTATGCCTGACGTTATCAAAATTCCGCCAACAGCAAAAATGAGCGTTATTTCATTTTCTGTAACCATGTAACTGAAATTCAATGAATGCGATTCTCCAGAGTATCCCGTTACTGTATATATGCCCTTATTACCAGTAGTAAACTGAATTGTTTCCGAGCCGTCTTCGCGAATTAAAGACCATGTTGTAGAGGTCAAAAATGTTGGCGGATGCTCTGCGTGTTTAAGTATTTGATGGGAAATTGCCCCTGTTGGCGAAACATCAATACCCAGCAACGCAATCTCGGCAAAACGATTAGAAACAAAAAATAAGGTGGAACCTTTACCAACAGACGTGATTTCTATCCGATTTCGTGTTATCACTCCTGTTGCCACTTCGTTATCAAGGGTTTCAATAATTTCCCCAACCATACCAAGCACTCTTACTCTGTTTCGTATTCTAACTGTGGAAGAAGCAAATTCGTTCCCATCTGAATTGCGAGTGACGGCACAGCCAGAAAGAACGAAAACTGCCAAAATAGCCAAGGGTACAATTTTTTTCATACAAACACTCCTTGTGTTTTTGATCGTCCATCCTTATGGGCGGGTCTTTCTTGCAGTTTTGACAAACAGGTGGGGTTTTCTTCCCTGCTTACCGACGAAGGAGTCTGGCGTTGGCACGCAGATTTTCAATGTCGTGGTCAGAAAAATCGGCCCTAAAGAGCTCCATCGCCCTTGCTTCTGCTGCCCTTGGATCATTGGTGGCTGTTGCAACTTCGTATGTTCTTCTTTCGTTTCCCCAATTCCCAGGATTTCCCCCAGGTATCCTCGGCTGAGTTCGAACTCTTGCCTGTACAATAACGGTCCATTCAAAGACTGCTGGACAGGTATACCCCCGTGCTCCTTGCGGGACAACGATACCCAGTGTTGCGAAGCACACTGCAAGAAGAATGCCTTTCATCGAAATGCTTTTCCTCAAACTCATACAAACTCTCCTTTGCAAGTTTACCCCATTGCGGAGGGGTTCTTATTTTAACAGTCCATACGGACCATTACCGAGAAACTATTTGTCCCAGGCAAATCTACGGAAGTCCCACTGGTTGTTGAAGGTTTACTTTGGAAAAGTGATGGCACCTGTCTAGATGGATAAGTCACGCGCTCGTTTATCACCCGCCCCACGAGTTGATGCGTCTCCAGCAAGCGATGTGCCATATCCACCAGCTTGTCCTGCGATTCACCGGACAATTCGGCGAATGCCTTGCTAAACACGGCGTATTTGTCTGTCTCCACTTCCATGACTCACCTCCCGTAACAGGTTCATTCGGAATTTTCATAATGCCTATATCGCGTCAAGACTTCAATGTGAGCATTATGCACCATTTCTGTGGGCTAGTCAATAGGATAATCGGCTGTTTTGGAAAAAAACCCAAGGCCTGGTTTTTCATTCTTGTTCACAGGCGTTTTTTCGGGTATCATCGGACAATAGATGCGGGCAGAGACAGGCAAAAAGATCGATACAAGCACAATTGCCGGGCGCATGAAAGCGGTTCGCGCGGCACTAGGTCTCTCGCAGAGGAAGTTTGCCAAGGGGCTGTATGTCTCGCAAAGCTACTTCGGCGAAGTCGAGCTGGGCAACCGCAGAATGAGCGACAGGATAATCCACCTAATTTCGACGAACTACAAGGTCAGCAAGGAATGGCTGAAAACCGGGGAAGGCGAAATGTTCACGTCGCCAATGACGGAAGTAAAGCTGGAATACCTCTCCGGGGTTTTCGCGGAATTGGACGAACTTCTACAGGATTACCTCATCAAGCAGGCGAACGAACTGCTGGCAATCCAGAAACAGATGAAAAACTGATTGGCTCTCACGTTTGTTTGCCCTTTCTCCCCAAGGCAACAGCATTTTAAGCCTAAGCGAGAAGCACGGAAGCGAATTCCTTGCATGGGATTCCCTGAAACAGATCCCTGGAACGAAACTCGTTGTAGAGATCCCCAGAATGCGCTGCATGTCGCCCAGGATGTTAGGCGCGGGAACCCGCATCTGCGTGTTCCCGCGCCGCGATCGCAAGGCGCGGGTTAAACCTTGAACCCAGAAACGGCCTGCACCAACAGGGATATGTTGTCCTTGGTCCTGCCGGTAAGGTCGTTGACGGCGTTCACCGCCTTGTTCACCTGCTCCGCGCCGGCGGCCATCTCGTTGATTCCGTTGGTTATCTCCTGCGTCACCCTCTCCAGGTTCTTGCTTTCCTGGATAACCTCCTTGCTGCCCTCGAGCATTTCCGAGGAGCCGCCCTTTACCTGGAGCGTTATCTCGCTGACCTGCCCGGACGCCTGCAGAACCTGCCTGCTTCCCTGGCTTTGCTCCTCCATCGCGTTGCGGATCACCTCCTCCTGATCCGAGACGGTTCTTACGCTTTGGTCTATCGACTCGAACCTGTTCAGGACCATGTCGGTGGAACGGGTGATCTTGTCGATCGATTCCTTGATTTTTTTCAGCACGACGCCGATGGTCTTGGACTGCTCGCTGGAGGATTCGGCCAGCTTGCGTATCTCGTCCGCGACGACCGCGAAGCCCCGGCCGGACTCCCCGGCGTGGGCCGCCTCGATGGCGGCGTTCATCGAAAGAAGGTTGGTCTGGCTTGCGATGTTCTGCATCACCGAGTTGATCTCCATAAGCCCCTCGGACTCGCGGGAGATCCCCTGGATGTCGCTCGCCACTTCCTGCAGGCTGAACCTGCCCGTCTCCGAGGATTCCTGCAGCTCCTTAACGTTGCTGGCGTTCCGGGCGAGGGTCGCGTTTACGGACTGGATGTTGGCGATCATCTGCTCCACCGCCGACGAGGACTGGGAAACGGCGTTGGTCTGGCGATCGACTTGGCCGCTTAGTTTGTTGATGTTGTTGGTGACCTGTTCCATGGTGGCGTTGGTCTCGGTGACGCTGGCGCTCTGGTTCAGCACCCTGCCCTTCACGCTATGGATGTTTGCGGTAATCTGGTTCATCGCCGACGCCGTCTGCGTCATGTTGCTGGCAAGGTTGTTGCCAATTTCGGAAAGCTCCTGCGTCTTGCTCTTGACCGCGGAGATCATCTTGCTGAATTCCTCCATGGACTGGTTGTACGAACGGGACGCCTGGCCTATCTCGTCCCCGCCCTGCTCGGGAATCCTTTGCGTCAGGTCGCCGTGCTCCACGCGGTTAAGGGCATGGGTCAAAAGGCTCACGGGCTTGGTTACCGCTTGCGATATAACCATCGCCACCACAAGACCCAAGATCACGCCGACGGAGGTCAGTAATATCATCATGAACATCGTGAAATCCGTGGTGGCGTGTATCTCGTTGTACCGGTTCTGTATGGTAACCTGGGCGGCTTCCCTTAGCATGTTGTACGCGGTCATTATGTCCTTGTATATCTCGGCCCCGCGGTCGAAGTATACGCCAATGCGCTCCCTGTTTTCCGGGTCAAAGGGCGAGCCCTGGCTGGCCGTGGCATACAGGCGCTCCAAAATCTCGTCCGAATACTGGAACAGCAGGGTCCTTAGGGCGCTCGCCTCTTCCATCATCACCGTTTGCCGGACGGGGTTAATAAGGGCGTCATTTGCCAGGCTGGTCTTGTAGGTGCTTATGAACTCGTCCAGGTTGCCTCGCACCGTGATGGCCTCGTTCCGTAGCCCGTCAAGAGCCGCCTGGTCGCCCACGCGGAAAGTCATCGCCGAAACGATCCGCCTAAGGTTCATAATGTCCATGGACAGGTAGTTCAGGATATTGTACCTTGTCGCCGGAAACTCCTGCATGAGCGCGTAGTTGTCGTTGACGATCCTGATGCTGGTAATACCGAACACCGCGATAACAACCGTGATGGCCAATACCAGGAAAAACCCAAGAAACAACTTCGCCCTGATCTTCAGATTCTTAATGAACGCCATGATTTCGACTCTCCTTCCCGTACATCACTTTGCCATACTGGCAGGGCGAAACCCGCCAGATCCGTCTTTCCCGCCAACCGTTGGCAAACGGCTAGAATATCCGCAGATACTAAATATCGTTCATTAATTTTGGCTGGGCAAGAACCGGAGGGAAAAAAATTGCCGTTTTTGCGGTTGCGGCGTTTTTTTAAAACTCAAACAGGGGGAGTTGCAGGCCCGCGCCGTCGGTATCGACGAGCAAACGGCGTATCCGCCCGGGATCGTCGGGTCGCTCGATGAACGAGCCGCCGCATGTGGCAAAGTACTTGGCCCGCTTAAGCACCGCGCCAAGGCGGCGAAGGCCGTCGAAGCCGATGCTTCGGGATCGCCTGGTCTCGACGATCCGGCGCGCGCTTTTCGCCCCAATGCCCGGAACCCTAAGCAGGGTCTCGTAGTCGGCGCGGTTTATTTCCACGGGAAAGAAGTCCAAATGCCGCAGAGCCCAGGCGGTTTTGGGATCCACGTGCGGATCCAGGAAAGGCTGGTCCTCGCCCAGGATCTCGCCGGCGGCAAAGTGGTAGAAGCGCATAAGCCAGTCCGCCTGGTACAGGCGGTGCTCGCGCACAAGTGGCGGGGCGGAGAGCCCGGGGCCGCCCGGGTGGACGAAGGCCGAGTAGTACACCCGCCTAAGGGAGAACTTGCGGTACAGGGAACTGGAAAGGTTCACGATTTGGCGGTCGTCCTCCTCGCTGGCCCCCACGATAAGCTGCGTGCTCTGCCCGGCCGGGGCAAAGGCCGGAACCGCGCCCTGCCTGAAAAACCCGGGCTTGCGGCGGGCCTCCTCGAATTCGCCCGCAAGGTTGGAAAAGTCGCACATCGCGCCAAGGATTTCCTTTCCGGACTTGTCGGGGGCAAGCGCCCTAAGGCTTCTGTCGGTGGGAAGCTCTATGTTCACGCTAAGGCGATCCGCCCACAGGCCGGCCTCGCGAATCAACCGGCCGCCGCTGCCCGGAATTATTTTCATGTGGATATAGCCGCCGAAACCGGACTGCGTGCGCAGGGTTCTGGCTGTTTCGACCATTTTTTCCATGACGATGTCCGGATCGGCGAAAATCCCGGACGAAAGAAAAAGCCCCTCTATGTAGTTGCGCCGGTAAAACTCGCAGGTCAGGTCGACCAGTTCCTGCACGGTAAAGCCGGTACGGGGGGTGTCCGCCGAGACGCGGTTAACGCAGTAGGCGCAGTCGTAACGGCAGGCGTTGGAATACAGCAGCTTAAGCAGGCTGACACAGCGGCCGTCCTCGGTCCAGCTATGGCAGACCCCGACAGGCAGGTTTACGCCGAATTTCCTGTTGCCTGGCGCGCCCCTGGCGGAGTCGCCGCCGCTGCCCGACGACGCGCACGAGGCGTCGTACTTCGCCGCCCCGGCCAGGATTTGAATCTTTTCCCCTAGGTCCATAAACCACTATACATTTGTGTAGTAGTTTATGCAAGTGGGCGACCCGCGATTTTGCTTGATTTCCGCCGGTTTTTGGTTATCTTTTAGTATCGCTCGCAAAAGGTACTGTACGCATCCACGGCTTGTCCTCGCCTTGCGAAATCGTAGCGTCCCAGGCTTTGCCAGGAGGAAACGTATGGTGCCACGAAAGTCCGTCCTAATTCTGTTTGCCTGCATTTTTTTCGCGGCATGCCACAATTCCGTCATGGAAAGGTGGTGGGACAATCGCCAAGACGATACCTGCTGCAGAAACGAGGAAATTCCCCCGCCCAATGGAACCGGCGAAAACGGCGGAAATGGTGGAAATGGTGGAAACGGCGCAAGCGGTGCGAATTTTGGCGTCGTCCACTTTGACACGGGCGGCGGGAACCCAAGCCCGGAGAACCTGAGCATTGCCTGGGGAAACGTGGTTGGCAGGCTGCGCCCCATGGAAAGGGAAACTTACGGCTTCCAGGGCTGGTTTGACGAAAACGGAAACCCATGGAACGTCGAAACACGGCCGGTAAGGCCGGAAGACGATGTTGACAACGACGGGTTTATCAGCCTTACAGCCGGGTGGGCCCAGGTTTCCTACACGGTAACGTTCGAGGTGCCCAGGCCGCACAGCGCCACGGGGGACCCCGTTGCGCCACCGCCGCAAATGGTGGCCCCCAACGGCCTTGCCGTTCCCCCCGTCAACCCGATATCGGGAACCGGCCTTGGTTTCGGCGGCTGGTTTACCAGGGATGGCACCGACGACAACTATTGGGGCTGGCAGTGGGACTTCGCCGAGAACACCGTTAACTCCGACATAACCCTTGTCGCAAGGTGGTCAACTTTTCAAACCCGCACCGTGGTTCTTATGGCAAACGCCGGAACCAGGCCGACCGGCCAGGAACTGACGCGGAACCATTTTACCATTCCCATTTTGGGAAAAATCCAGGATCCCGGCCCCTTGGCCAGGCTGGGGCATTCCTTCGGCGGCTGGTTCACGGACCTCGATTTTACCAACCAATGGAACTTTGCGGATGACATAGTGATGTATCCCGACTTGGAAGCGGGCGTGGATCCTTTCTATCTTTACGCCAACTGGATTCCAAACATCTACTTTGTGTCGTTCGCCGTGAACAGCGAAACGGCTTCGCAGCCGGGCAGGCAGGAAGTGGCGCACGACCAAAGGGTCGCAAGGCCGGCCGTTACAAACCCGGGCATGGTTTTGGTCGGCTGGTTTACGGAACCGGGCGGTACCGTCGAATGGGACTTCGACAGGGACACGGTGGTTTCCACCATGACCCTATATGCCCAATGGGAGGATGCGGTTTACACCGTTACGTTCAACCTGTCGAGAAGGCCGCCCGGAGGCGCGGCTCCTCCCCAGCCGGATAACCAGCTTGTGGTCTACAGAGGCAGGATTCTGGAACCGTTCATGCCGCCGCCTTCGGCCGGAAGCCACGGTTTTCTCCGCTGGGATTACGACGTCGACGGTTCCCTTCAGCCGTGGAACTTCGAGACCGGCGTCGTGGAAAACGACCTGACCCTTTACGCCAGGTGGGTCCCCCCCGTGCCGGACATGGTTTGGGTACCAAGGGGAAGCTTTACCATGGGCGACCCAGGCGTCAGCGGAAGCCCCGCGGCCTACCATGCATTCCCGACGCGCCGGGTAACCCTGGACGGTTTTTACATTGGAAGGCACCTGGTAACGCAGGCGCTGTTTGAGGATGTCATGTCCGACAACGACTTTGGAATTACCGCCCGCCCAAGCCAGTTCCAGGGCCAACTCGATCGCCCGGTCGAAAGGGTGTCCTGGTTCGACGCGATCGCGTTCGCCAACAAGATGAGCGTCAATGCGTCAAGGCCGGAAGTCTACACCATTTCCAACGAGGGGACGGGACTTGCCTCGGGCTCCACGACCGTATACAACATAACCAGCGCGGACGTTTACGTGGACTGGACAAAAAGCGGCTTCCGCCTGCCCACCGAGGCCGAATGGGAATTCGCGGCCAGGGGCGGGCACGACTCGCCAGGCGGATTCAGCCACGCGGGGGGCAACAACGCGCTTGACTTTGCCTGGTTCAACACCAACAGCGGCAGCCAGACCCGTCCGGTGGGAACAAGGGCACCCAACGCCCTTGGCATCTACGACATGAACGGGAACGTCTACGAGTGGTGCTGGGACTGGTTCGATTCGTACAAAAACATCGTCAACGCCAACCCGGGCGCCGAGGCCAACAACAACCCGAAAGGCCCAACCGTCGGAACCGAGCGCGTCAGGCGCGGCGGCAGTTGGAACAACGCGGTCGGCAACGTGCGGAACGTCGTGCGGAACAGTGCCCCCCCCGGCAACGCCAACTGGGTCATAGGGTTCCGCCTTGCGCTTAGCCCAAACCTGGACGAGATTTATTAAGCAGGCACCCTGGAAGCCCGTCGCTTCCAGGGCCGCCTTTTAATTTGACAGCCTAAGAAGGCCATAGCCGGAAGGGTTCTGCCAGGAATTCCCGCTGGTGTCGTTCCACACCGCGATACTCTGGCGAATCCCCTGCGCCGACGCGCCGTTCACCTGCAAGTCAAAGCCGATAACCGCGCCTTCCCGCGGCTTTATCGTCCTGAAGGGTATTTTCGCGACAACTCTGTACGACTTGGCCGAATCCCCGGAAACCACGGCCGCCGATTCAAGCCCCCCATCCCCCGCGAGCGAGGCGGGGACACAGCTTTGCTCGTTGGCAAAGCTCACCCGGAAAAGGCCGTCGTCGGCCTGCATCTGGAGTGCCTTGTGGTTGCCCTCGTCGATGTAAATCTCCACGGAATCCTGTTCCTGGGGCACGGGGTTTGCCTTGTTCATTTCGGCGTTACTGACGGCAACGTTCACGTAAAGGTATCGATCGTCCCAGAGCACCCTGGCGTTTCCATAGGCGCCCTGCCAAGCCATAAGGTACTGGTTAACGGAAAGAACCGGCGCGGTTTGCCACGCGGGATCGTCCGCGTCCAGGCCGGGACTGCCGCGCCGCGCCTGGGCCTGCAAGGCTTCCCTGGCGACCCGGACGCCGCCGTGTTCCGCCAGGAACGCCTCGGGATCCAGGGCCCCGAAAAAGGCTTTCTTGGGCCGCAGGTTCCCGTCAAAAAGCAGCGGGTTTTGCTGCGACCTCCAGCTAGAAGCGTCGTCAAGCCCCCACAGGGTCGTCCGCACAAACTTGCCCGGGTACTTCCGGCAAAGGGCGAAAATCTGCGCGTACAGAACGCCCTGCCGTAGCTCCTGTTCCTCGGTAAGGACGTGGTTGTCCCCCGCCCTTATATCCATCTCGGTTATGCTTACCTCCAGGCCAAGGGACAGGAATCGTTCCAACGACGCCGTCACGTTCTTGATGTCCGTGTTAAGAAGGTAATGCCCCTGCATTCCTATGCCGTCGATAAGCGGCCGGCCCAGCACGTCGGGATTTTTTTCGTTAAGTTCCCTAACCATGTTATAGATGGCAAGCGCCTTGTCCTGGTAGTCCTCGTTGTAGTCGTTGTAGTACAGCATCGCGTCGGGATCGGCCTCCCTGGCCGCCCTGAACAGCATTTCTATGTGATCGACGCCTATGGCCTTTAGCCAGGGGGTCTGCCGCAGCGAGGCCCTCCAGTCCCCGGGATTGGGCGGCCCGTCTATGATGGCCTCGTTAAGCACGTCCCAGGAAATGACCCTGCCCCTGAAGTGCCCGGCCACGGTCCCGGCGTGGGTTACCAGGTTCTCGATTGCCTCGTCGCGGCCAATGCCCTCGCGGTTCTGCCATTCGGGGGACTGCTGGTGCCATGCCAGCGTGTGGCCGTGCACCTTTAGGCCGGCCTCCAACACGGCGTTTACCAGCCTGTCCGCGATCTCGAAGGTAAAAATGCCGGGCTCGGCCTGGATGTGCATAGGCTTCATCGCGTTTTCCGCGGTCAGAACGTCGAAGTGCTTTTTCAGGACTTCAAAACGCGCCCCGCCCAGATCCTCGGGCGAAACCACGTTGCCAACGTAGAAAAAAGATTTGTACTTTTCCTTGAGCGCGGGGATGTCCGCGATTTTGCCGCTCATGCTCGGTCTCCTTCCCAAAAAATCCTAGTTAATAGCGTTGTAAAGCGTCCCGGCCGTAAGGCGGGCGCCCCTGATCTGCACAAGCTCGCTTAGGGACACGACTTCCAGGCCCCTTGCGCGAAGCCCACGAATAATTTCCGGCACGGCCTTTTCGGTTCGCAGGTTGTCGCCGCCGAACTGCTCGTGCAGAAGAACGATGCTGCCGTCCCTTGCCGCGTCGAGCACGTTGCCGACAATCCGCGCGGGGCTTATGTCCTCCCAGTCCCTGCCTATGGCGTCCGAGCCGATGATGGCCATGCCCATCTCCCGCGCGACCTGCGCCAGATCGGATCCGTAGTTAAGGTTTGGGGCGCGAAAGAAAACCGGATCCTCGCCGGTTATCCCCCTGATCGCCCGGGACGTGTCCCCAAGTTCCCGACGGATCGCGTCCGGCCCGGGGCTTGGGTTGCCAAGGCTGGCGTGGCTCCAGGAATGGTTGGCAAGGTCATGCCCGGCATCAAAAATGCGCCTTGCCTGATCGGGACGCGCCTGGACATGCCGGCCGATTACGAAGAAAGTCGCGCGGACTTCATGCTCGGCAAGAATACGCAAAAGCCTGTCCGAGTGATCGAAAGGCCCGTCGTCAAAGGTAAGGGCGACGAACCCGGCCGGGTTTTCCAGGCGGCCGGGCACGGGATCGGGAGACGACGCGCAGGCCGAAAGAGCCAAAACCACAACGCCCATAAGCAACCCTTTCATTTTTTCACCCAACCGCCTTCCTAAGCGCGTCGGTCTTGTCGGTTTTTTCCCAGGGGAACTCCGCCCGGCCAAAATGGCCATAGGACGCGGTTTTTCCGTAGATGGGACGGCGAAGGCCAAAGGCGTTGATTATCCCCGAGGGGGTCAGGTCGAAAACCTGCTTGATCGCCTCCTCTATGCGCCTTTCGTCGGCCTTTCCGGTACCGAAAGTGTCCACCATTACCGAGACCGGGAACGGCACGCCTATGGCATAGGCAACCTGCACCTCGCAGCGATCGGCAAGCCCGGCGGCCACCACGTTTTTGGCGACGTGGCGGGCGGCGTAGGCGGCGGAGCGGTCAACCTTGGTCGGATCCTTCCCGGAAAAAGCGCCGCCGCCATGGCGACCCATGCCGCCGTAAGTGTCAACGATGATTTTGCGCCCGGTAAGCCCGGTATCGCCGAAGGGCCCGCCCACCACAAACCGCCCGGTGGGGTTGATGTAATATTTTGTCTTGCCGTCCAGAAGCCCGGTAGGCTCCAGAACCGGCTTGACGATCTGCTCTATAATAGAAGATTCTATCTCCGCGTGGGCCACATCGGGATCGTGCTGGTGGGAAACCACGACGGCATCGATGCGAACAGGCTTGTAGCCGTCGTATTCCACCGTCACCTGGCTTTTGGAGTCGGGCCTAAGCCACCCTATAGTATTGTCCTTTCGAAGCTTTGTCGCCCGAAGAAGGACGTCATGCGCCAGGGTAATGGGCAGGGGCATGAGTTCCCCGGTCTCGTTGCAGGCGAAACCGAACATCATGCCCTGATCCCCGGCTCCCTGCTGGCCCTTGTAGGTGTCCAGGCCGGTGCCCGAAACGCCCTGGCTAATGTCCGGGGACTGGCTGTGGATCATGTTCATCACGGCCATCGAGTTGCAGTCAAGGCCGTAGTCCGGGTTGACGTAGCCGATTTCCCTGACCACGTCGCGGACGACCTGCTGGACATCCACGAAGGTTTCGGTGGTGATTTCGCCGCCGACCAGCACAAGCGACGTGGAGGAAAAAGTCTCGCAGGCAACCCTGCTGGCCGGATCGTCCTTTAGACAGGCGTCCAGGATCGCGTCCGACACCTGGTCGCACAATTTGTCCGGGTGGCCTTCGCTAACGGACTCGGAGGTGAAAAAATAACGGCGGGATTCCATGTTCGTCTCCTTTACGGATGGTTTGCATAAAGTATACGAAAACCAGGCCCTTGGGACAAGCCATGCCCGGGGGCGTTCTTAGGGCACGCGCGGAACTCGATGCGGCAAGGAGCTTACCTAGCCGCCCACATCCCGTCACCCAGGACTGGAAAACCAGGAAAACCCCAAGTATTCGGCCACGGGGATAATACCCCGCCAAAGTCGCCCACCAGCTGTAGAACTTCATATGCTCCCCAATATCCCATTCCGATAACCTGGTAAGCCCCCTCGACGGCCGGCGTGAAGGACATAATAATCCCCTGCCTTACGCCGCCTATGGCGACATATACCCATTGCGCCGTAATGCCCATGGCGGCAACCCCGCCGGTGCCGCCCGGCTCGATGGTGACGCCCGTCCTTGTGCCCGAGGGCGCAGAAGACCAGGTCCATCCCGACCATGTTATTACCCCATCCGCATAAAGCGTGAGACCATGAGGAGGCTCCCCGAAAGTCCCCTGCCATTGAGCAGGGATGTGGCCGTCGCCATCGTGAAAAGTAGAAAATGGTATGGTGTTGTTTCCCGCTGTGACGAATCCCGAAAATATAGTATCGGATCTCACAAGATCATAGCTACCACCAGGCTGGCGCAGCACAAAATGAATATCATAAGACCCAGGAGCAACGCCCAAAAAAACAAAACTTGCCGAAGAACCCGTTATCGTAGCGGTGGAGCGGCTGAAATCATCCCAGTCCGAAGGACATATCAGGAATAAAAATCCCAGCAAACCGACATACGCAGACGGTATTCCGGTAATGGTTACGGTTGTTACGCCCTGCAAAACACCGTTTCTTACCTCCACGGTATTGTTGCTGGATGGTAAATTGCCCAGCCCACCGCCGGCACCTAACAAGCCGTATTGAGCCAAGCCGCCGACCCACAACGCATCGTATCCGGCTGCCACGTTGCCAAGGCCACCTTCCGCATTGCTGCCGTGAATAATCCCACCAGTAATTAAGAAGGTTCCGCCGTCCCTATAGGAATCAACAAACACGCCGCCACCACTGCTCCAAGCAGCCGTAGAAGAAACAGTGTTACCGGATATTTCACCGTCATGCATGTTGAACGTGCCTTGCACGAACACGCCGCCACCAACGCTCCAATCAGCCGAAGAAAAAGCATTGTTGCCAAAAATTCTTCCGCCACGCATGTCAAAGATTCCGGTGTCGATATAAACATGCACGCCGCCACCCTGAACCCAGAAGGCGGTGGAAGAAACGGTGTTGTTGGAAATCTCGCCGCCATGCATGGTAAACGCGCCTTGCGCCGTCACCCCGCCACCCCTCCGGCTGGAGGTATTGTCACGGATCCTGCCGTAATGCATGACGAACGTCCCGTCACTGTCAAGGCGCACACCGCCGCCAGAACTCCAATTGTGACCTTCGGCGAAATTGCCGTAAATTTCGCCGTCATACATAACGAAGGCTCCGCCGGATAGAACGCGCACGCCACCGCCGCCAGACCACGAAGTGTTTGTGTTCCCGGTAATTACCGATCCTTCCAACATGCGCAAGGATCCTCCCTCCGCCACGGACACCAAGGACGCGGTGTTTGCCGTCGTGCCCCTTAACGTTATATTGTCGCCCAATCTCAAGGTAACGCCGGAGCGCACCGTAAAAAGACTTCCGTGACCAGAAAGGCTGACAATACTCCGCGTGGTGCCACCGCGCAAGGTAACGGCAACGTCGTTTAAGCCGAAGGGCAGCACGGCTTGGGCGGGCGTAAGACTGTGATCGCCGCTTATTTCGACAACGTACTGCATGTAGCTAGCCGCGTAATCTCGCAACCAGGCAAGCTGGGCGGCCAGGGTGTTCCCCGGGATCGAAATTTCGCCTATATGCAACACGCCGTTTACGACCCCTATGGTATCGCCAATTGTATGGCCAATGTGACCAACAGGCGGCAAATCACCCGAGCGGTGAAATATGCCATTACTGAACGTGCCGTACTGGGCTATGGCTGAACCCCTATAATAACCAACGGTCAACGCCGAACTGCTGCCGGCCATGTTTGCCGCGTGCCGCATAATATTGTTGGCAAGAATAACCCCGCCGCTCATCTGGAAGGTTCCACCGGCGGCATTGTAACTACAGACATGCACGCCGCCGCCATTACCCCAAGGCGACAGATTGCTGATAGTCTCGTTACCTGAAATTCTCCCGCCATGCATGGCGAATAAAGCGCCATGATAACTCTGTACCGACACCCCGCCGCCTTGGGCCCAAGTATTGCCGTTGGCGACGTTACCGGAAATTTCACCGCCATGCATGACAAATGTCCCCCCATCAACGTTCACCCCGCCACTTTGAGCCCAGGTAGTGGCGGAAACGGCGGTATTGCCGGAAATTCTGCCATCATGCATGACAAATGTCCCGGAAACATACACCCCTCCGCCTAAAGTACGAATATGGCCGGCAGCGGTGTTACCAGAGATCTCGCCGCCGTACATGACGAACGTCAATCCGCTACCAACAAACACCCCGCCGCCACCGACCCAGGACGTGGGGGAATAAGCGGTATTGCCTGAAATTACCCCGTCGCGCATGGTAAAATCGCCGCCGTACAGAAACACCCCTCCCCCATGGCCACTTGCGGCAGTATTGCCGGATATTGTCCCGTTTTCCAAGGTGAATTCCCCGCCGGCGCTGACGAACACGCCGCCGCCGCTTCCCCGGCCGGTGTTATCGGATATCACCCCGCCGCTCATGTTAAAAATTCCGTCAACAAGCACGCCGCCGCCTGAGTTGGCGGTACTATTACCCCGAATTTCCCCGCCGCGCATGTAAAACCTGCCGCCATGGTAAACCTGTACCCCGGCGCCCCAGGCATCGGCACCGGTGTTTCCAGTGATTGCCGAGCCTTCCTCCATAAGCAGGCGACCCGACACGCGCACCAAGGCCACGCTGTTTTCGTTTAAGCCCCGTAGGGTAACATTGTTGCCAAGCACCAGGGTAACGCCATAAGCCACGTCAAAAATGCTTCCGTTGGCGGCCAGGCTTAAGGTGCGCCTCGTCTCGCCGCCGCGCAGGGTAACGGTAACGTCGCTTCTGCCGGGGAACCGCAAGATCCACGGGTCAAAGGTTTCATCGGCGCTTAGATCGATATAGTACCTGCCGCCGCTTTGGGCCTCGGATTCCAGCCGGCGCAATTGGGCGGACACCGTATCGCCGGTCTGCAGGCCGGGAATTCGCGACTGCAAGCCGAACTCGCAGGACGCTAAAAGCGTCGCGGCGGCGGCGACAAGCAAAAGCCGGTACGAACGGGCGTTTAGTGATCGCGCAAAAAATTTTCCTCTCATTTTTATCTGCTCCTTCTGGAAAAGCGGTGGATATAACCAATCGACAGCCTGTCGGTGGTCACGGAAAAGTTTGTCCGCAGGGTATAGGAAACGCCGATCCGCCAGATGTTAAAGCCGGTCGTAAAATCCACCATGGCGAAATTTTCGGACGTGTCGCCCAGGCCGTCGTAATCAATGCCAAACGATACCATCGTAAAGCCGGCACCGGCGCCTATATGCCATCCAGCCTCCGCGAACGGAAGCCGGATTGGCACGAAAAGGGCGTAGTGGACAAACGGGGTTATCGCCCTGGAGCTAAAGCCAAGCCCAAGATCCGTGCCCCTGCCAAAAATAAAATCGCCGCCGATCCTTAGGAACGAAAAGCGCAAGGGCGCAAGGGTCGCCTGGATCGTGAACCCGCCGGCCGTGGCGGATTCCATCATGGGCAGGCTGCCAGAAACGCCCGCGCTCCAAAACCTTGCCGGGTCCTCGAAGACCCCTGGACGCGCTCCTGCCCCGGCCTCGGCGAACGCGGCCAGGCGTTCCCGCTGAAGCTCGGCGATGCGTTCCTCCGCGCCCTCCGGATCTGTCAGGAGCAGGGCGATCTCGGTCATCAGGTATATGCCCGCGGCGATAACCTGGTAGTCCCTGGAAGCCCCGGCGAGTATGCCGCCGTCGCTCGTCCGGAATATCTGGGCGGTGACCAGGTTCAGGGCCCCAATCACGTGCACCCCGCCGGAAAGCACGTAGTCGGAGTTGACGGCCCGCCCCAACGCCGCAATGCTCGCGTCGTCGATTTGAAAATTCATTAGCTGCATGGTCGTCCGCAGGATCGAGGTCCGCGGCAGGATCACATAGCCGCCAGTGTTCAGGATTTCTATCGCAAGTATTTTCGACAATGTTTCCGCGTCATGCTGATCGACCCCGGCGGCGACGGTAAACGGGGGCATGGCAAGGCTGGGGGCTCCCGCCTCCCTCCAACTAAGGGTGGAGGCGACCATGAGCCTTGCCATCGAAGGCAGGGCGGCGCGGATCTCGTCCAGAAAGGTATACGCACGGTAATAGCCGGCCACCTGCTTGAAGGTCTCGACGCTGACCATCGTCGCTATCACCAGGTTCCTGTCCCCCAGCCGGCGCACGCTGCCGGAAAGAACATAGTCAACGTTCAGCCTGCGGCCTATGTCGGCTATAACGTCGGAGTCCGTGGGGCCCTGCAGCCGCCCGGAATGCTCGGCGAACAGGGCGTCGAACTCGGCGGTACGGGGCAACAGGTAAAAAGCCCCCAGGATTTCGGGCTCGATCGAAAGAAGGGTCACGATGGCCTCGCCCACGCCGCCGGTGCCCCCGATAAACGGAAGTATGGCCAGCCTAGGCCTGTCCGGATACGAAAACGCCGACACGGCGCATATCGCAAACATTGCGATGGCAAAAAGTGTTTTTTTCATGGACGTTCCTTTGGTCGAAATATTGGAAATGCGGAAGAAATCCCAGCGGGACAAGCGCACGCACGACCCTTTTTGACGCTGGTTATTTTCGGGGGGAATGTTATGCTCGAAATGCGAGGGGAACCGACACCGCCGGTTAGTTGAAAAAACCTATTTAAATTTGTATAATATGTCCCTGTGCCCTGTGCCCTGTGCCCTGTGCCCGTGAAGTTTGCGGTTTTGGAGCCATCGACAATCTCATGTTGGATATTATAGATACTTCGAGCATAAATGTCAAGAGCTAGTAACGAAAGACGGGGACAAGACACGGCGCCCCGTATCGGGTAAAATAAACGGGTGCTGCTTACCGTCGACATAGGAACCTCCGTCTTTAAGTCCGCGATCTGGGATCTCGACGGAAACCGGATTGCCTTTCACCCCATCCCACTTAGCCCGGGCGACGGGACGCGCCATCAGGCGGAAAGCGGGCAGTGGCTAAAAGCGTTCGAGGAATGCTGCCTAACCCTGGGCAAAACCGTCCCGTTGGCGGGGGTCGAGGCCGTAGTGATCTCCGGAAACGGCCCTACCCTGGTGCCGGTGCTGAAACCGCCTACGGAAGCCGGCACGCGCCCCCCGGCGTTCGCGGAAAGCGTGCCCGCGGCCCCGGCGCGACTTTGGCTGGACAGGCGGGCGACCGAGGCGGCGCGGCGGGTTTCGGATCTTGCGGGCGGCTTCGTCGACGCCGGGTTTCTTCTGCCCAAGGCCCTGGACATCAAGACCAACGAACCGAGCCTTTACGAAAGAACCAGGTTTTTCCTGGGTTGCCCGGAACTGCTCGCCTACGCGCTGACCGGGGAACCCAGAACCGTGTTCCCCTCGGACGGGTTCGAACGCTGGTTCTGGACGGATTCGATCCTGGATCGCCTGGATCTGGATCCCGGAAAGTTCCCCCCGTTCATTCTTCCAGGGGAGTCCTTCGGCGGGCTCGTTCCCGGAGTGGCCGGGCTTAGGCCGGGGATCCGGGTAATCTGCGGGGGGCCGGACTTTATCGCGGCGATCCTTGGCTCCGGGGCAGTAAGGCCCGGGCAGGCATGCAACCGAACCGGCACTTCCGACGGGGTAAACGCCTGCACGGAAAACTGGGCCGGGGATCCCAGGCTTATGTCCTACGGCCATCCGGTAAAACCGTTCCGGAACCTATCCGGAATAATCTCCACCACGGGAAAGGCCATCGAGTGGGGCATGAGCCTGCTTGGCCTGGAAAGCCACGACGAGTTTTTCTCGCTGGCGCAAACCGCCCGGGCCGGGGCGGGCGGGCTGGTCTTTCTGCCATACCTGGCCGGGGAACGCGCCCCGGTCTGGGATCCATCGGCCAGGGGCGTCCTGCGCGGGCTTGGCCTTTCGACCGGCCGGGCGGAGCTTGCCCGTTCCGTGATCGAGGGCATATGCTTCGCGACCCGCGACATCGTCGATATAATAGAAGAAACAGGCGCGGCCATTGACGAACTGCGCGTCGCGGGCGCCTCGGCGGGAAACGATCTGCTGAACCAGATTAAGGCGGACATCACCGGGAAGCTGGTCCTGGTACCGGAGCAGAAGGAAAGCGAGCTTCTTGGGCTTGCCGTAATCGGTTCCTGCGCGCTGGGAAGGCATTCGTCGTTCTCCGAGGCGGCCGGGGCTTTTGTCCGCACCGACAAAGAATTCCGACCCAGGGGGGAGAACGCGGCGCTGTACGATGATCTGTTCGAGAAGTACCGAAGGACAAGGGACGAAAGGGGTTAACCCCCCAAGGGATTGAACGCCCAGGGATAAACCTGCACGGCGTCCCCCTTTTCCAGGCCCTCCTTGTTCAGGTCGATTACGATATACCCGTCCGCCTTTGCCAGGGTGGTGATCATCCCCGCCTTGCCGAAGACGGGCTCGGCGATATACCCCCCCGGGGGGGGGCCATCGTTACATGGCCGCAGGGCAACCGGCTGGAAGACGGTTCTTCCAGGTGCGCCGGCAAGGTTGCAGGCGATTCTAGCCGGGATGGTGAAGGGCTCTTTTTGGCCGGTAAGCTGCCGCGCCAGCCACGAAAACAAAACCCTGAAAACCATAAGCGCGGAAACCGGATGCCCGGGCAGTCCCGCAAGCACGGTGCCGGTTTTCTTGTCGTAGCCCAGGACGGTGGGCTTGCCCGGCTTGACGGCCAGGCCGTGGGTAAAAACCCCTGGCCGGGCAACGGTCGAAAAAACCCTGGCGGTCATGTCCTTCGTCCCCTGGGAGCTTCCGCCGGAAAGCGCAACCACGTCGCTGCCTTCCATCGCGTCCCGGACAGCGGTTTCCAGGGCCTTCTCGTCGTCCTTTATCGTCCGCGCGCCAACGACCCGATAGTAACTTTCCCGGGCAAGCGCTTCCAAGGCCAGGGTGTTCACGTCGCGTACTTCCCCGGGGCCGGGCAACGCGAAAGGCGAAACCAGCTCGTCGCCGGTGGATATAATACTGATCCGCAAAGGCACGTACACCGGCACCTCGGTAACGCCGGCGGCGGCCAGCGCGCCTATTTCCTGGGACCGCAGGTTTGTGCCGCGCTGCAGCAAAAGTTCCCCACGCGAAAGATCCTCCCCCACGCGGACAACACGGCTGCCCACCGCCGCGCTTTCGTAAACGGCGATTTCACGGCCGCCGGGACCGTCGAGCGCCTCGGCATATTCGACCATTACCATCGCGTCGGCACCGCCGGGGATCATGCCGCCGGTCGGCACGTAGGCGCATTCCCCCCGAGCCATGTTTACGCCGGCGGCCTTTCCCATTTCCACCGCACCCACAACCCTTAGCAAAACCGGCAGGGACTCCCCCGCCCCCACCGTATCCGCGGAGACCACCGCGTAACCGTCCACGGTGGAACGACGGAAATTCGGAACGTCCTCCGGGGCAAGTATGTCCCTGGCCAGGATCCGACCCAAAGCCCGGCGAATTTCGACCCGCTCGACGAGAAGCTCATCACGGGTAATGCCATGCAGGAGTTTTTGCCTTGCCTCGTCGATGGTGTCTACCGTCAAAAGTTTCACTTAAATACCCCCCGTAACACAACCTCCGTTCTGCCGAAGCCCCCAAGCTCCGGGTGGGAGAAATAGTAATCCGCCACACCGGGCTCCTTCCTTAACAGCTCGTGAACGCCCTTTTGCAAAATGCCGTCGCCCTTCCCGTGAACCACGGAAAAGGTGCCCAGTCCGCACAAGACCGCCGCGTCTATCTGCCGGCGCAGGGCCTCGACAGCCTCGTCCATTCGCATTCCCCGCAAGTTGATTTCCGCGCGAGCGGTGGGGGACGAGGCGAAGTCTACGCTCGCTATTTGCGGCTTGGGCGGCAGCGATGGAACGGCGGGCGCAAGATCGTTTTCCGGGAAACTAATTTTTAGCGATCCTATTTCCACAACCCAAGTGTCCCCCGAGGATCCCCTCTTGCCCTTGCGTACCAGTACGCCGCGCCGCTTGGACTCGCCCGCAAACACCTCCATGCCTTGGACAAAGCCCCCCCCGGGGGGGGGACTGTCGCGGCGTTCCTCCAAGATTGCCCGTTTTTCCTCCTCCAGAATCGCGTCCTCCGCTTCCACGGTACGGGCAAGTTCCCCAATGAATTCCTTTACCTTTAGGGTTTTCTCGCGGGTTACCTCGCCCTCCCGTAATTCCCGCACCAGGTTTTCCAGGGTTTTCCGGCTTTCGTCAAGCAAAAGGCGAAGCCTTCCGGCAAGGCCGGCTTTCAGTTCCAGCTCCTTCTGCCTTAGCCGCAGTTCCTTTAGGTCGGACTTGCGGCGGGTTTCCCTTAGACGGGTTTCCTCCAGCCTGGCCTTTTCGGCAAGTAGATCGAGATCCCGGTGTTTTTCCTTTAGCCCGCCAATAAGGGCGGAAACGTCGGAATGCCCTTCGTCAATATAATGCCTGGCCTTCGCGGCGATGCCACCGGCAAGCCCGTTCCGCTCGGCTATCTCTAGCGCGCGGCTTTCGCCGGGAATGCCGGTGATAATCCGGTAGGTCGGCGAAAGCGTGCGCGTGTCGAATTCCACCGAGGCGTTTTCCACATCCTGCCTTGTGTACCCGTAGTTTTTCAGAATGCCGTGATGCGTGGTGACAAGCAGCGTCGCCTTTTTTTCGACAAGGTGATCGAGTATCGCCATCGCGATCGCACTACCTTCCTGCGGGTCGGTGCCAGAACCAAGCTCGTCCAGCAACGCAAGCGAGCGCGAAGTAGAATGGGCGATAATGCCGGAGATATTCGTAACGTGCGCGGAAAACGTCGAAAGCGATTGCCCTATGGACTGCTCGTCGCCGATGTCCGCAAAGATTCCGTCAAAGATCGGCAGGGCGCTGCCTTCGGCGGCGGGAATGGCAAGGCCAATCTGGTTCATCATGGCGAAAAGCCCCACGGTCTTTAGCGTGACGGTTTTGCCGCCGGTGTTCGGCCCGGTTATGATTAACGCGCGGGTATCCGGGCCCTGCCGTTCGTCGTCCCCCCGGATCTTTTTCATCGTTAGATCGATGGGGACGGCCTTGCCCAAAAGGGGGTGCCGAGCCTGCACCAGGCTGATGCCGCCGACGGGGGAAAAATGCCCGGATGTTTCCAGCGAGTACCTTGCCTTCGCCATCAGAACCTCTAGCCTTAGGGTAATCGCGTGAAAGACCCTCAGGTCGTCGCCGCGCCCCGCTATTGTCGTCGTAACGCTTAACAGGATTTTCCTGATTTCCGCGTCGAGGTTCCGGGTTTCGATTAGGATGTCATTGTTTTTTTCGACGACGTCTTCCGGTTCGACAAAAATCGTCTGCCCGCTGGAAGACACCTCGTGCACGATGCCGCGAATCCTGCCCCGAAAGTTCGACTTTACCGCCAGCACGATTCTGCCGTCACGTTGCGACGGCACCGTGGATTGCAGCATCTTGCGGACGTCCTCGCCGGCGGTATAGCGGGAAACTATCGCGTCCAGCCCGGCTTTCAGGTTTCGGATTTTCTGCCTGATTGCCCGCAGTTCCGGCAGATCGCGCATGTTTCCTTCCCTGTCCATCACGCGGAAAACGGCGGCGGCAAGTTCCGCGCAGCTCGGCATGTCACGCAGCGTTTCCGCCAGAACCGGGTGGGGGGACAGCCACTCCCGCAGTTCCTCGGCGCGTTCGACGAACAGGCCGATCGCGCAGGCCTCGTCTAGCTCAAGAAAGCTTCCTTCCACGTCCAGTTTTGGAAGCAGGAAACCAATCGACGGCAGATACCGCCGAGGATCCCCCCCGCCTTCGTGTATGCGGGAGATTACCGCCTTCGCCGCCTCTTTTGTTCCCGCGACGGTATCGGGATCGCCGCAGGGCTTTTCATCCCTGATCATCGCCGCGGCTTCCTCGCTCATGGAGTGGCGGGCAAGGCGTTCCAGAATGGTGTCGAACTCAAGCAGCTTTAGCGTTTTTTGCGATAAAACGTCCCGCGTCAAGGCCGCGCCTTCCGGCGCGGAGTCGCCTGTTAAAGTGTCGTTTGTCAAAATGTCGTTGTCAGTCAGCATTGTTCTTGCCCGCAAGCTCGTCGAAAATCCGCAGGAAACTTTCGTAGCGATCCTCGTGGATCACCCCCGCGTCCACCGCCTCCATTATCTTGCACCCAGGTTCCCGGCGGTGGGAACACGAAAGGCCGTAGGTGCATTTTCCCGCAAGCGGGGCAAATTCCCTAAGATGCACGACAAGCCCATCCTTGTCGATTCCGTCCGGCACAAACCGGCGTATTCCCGGGGTGTCGATTATACAAGTGTCCGCAGCTTCGGAAAACCCGGGCAACTCAATCATCGACGCAAGCGTCGTCGTGTGGTTGCCCCTGTCGTATTTTTCGTTGACGGCACCGGTCCTGATATCCAGCCCGGGCACCAAGGCGTTCAGAAGGCTCGACTTGCCCACCCCCGACTGCCCGGTCAAAACCGAGCGTTTCCCCGCGATGCACCGGCGCAACAGATCGAGCCCCTGCCCCGTTTTTGCCGAAACCTCGACAAGATCGTAACCGATGCGCCTAAAGTCCTCCAGGCGCTCGTCGGCGTCCAGCCTGCCATCGTGTCCGACGCGCTCGTCGAGATCTATTTTGTTGCAAATAATTATCGCAGGAATTTCCGCGATGTCCGCCTGCAGCAAAACGCGATCCAGAAAACGGGGCCTGAAAGGCGGCGAGCGACGGGTTGTTATGCAAAGCACCTGGTCTATATTTGCCGCCAAAAGCTGGGAGCTTCCACCTTTTTGGTTAAAACGGCTGAACATATTTTTTCGTTCTTCCAGCGCGACGATCATTCCCGTTCCGGGTCGATCGGTTTGTACCTTCACGCGATCCCCTGGGGCAAGCGGGTTGTAGAAACCCTCGGCATCCTTAAGGATTTTCCCTTTTAAGCGGCACTCAAGCTTGCCCGCCATTCCGTCCGGGCGAACGGCAAAAATATTTTTGGAACCGTACAGCACCATGCCGCTTATCGCCGTTTGCCCGTCGCTCATGCTTCCCCCAACAACGAAAGTTCGCAACCAAGTCGTTCCGCCCACGTCACCCACGAGGGCTCCGGGGGATTGCCCCCGGTAAGGAGCAGACGGTTTGGCACGCCCCCCCCCCGCCAGGCCGGTTCGCCCGCAAGCAGGGATTCGATTCTCCGCGAAATCCCCTGTGTCGATTCAAACACCGCGATATCCGGAAAGGCCTCGCTTCTAAAGTCCTCCAGCAAAAACAGAAAGTGCGTGCATCCAAGAACCAGGGCGTCCACCCCATTCTCGCGGAACCTGTCCAGGTAGCGCCTTACCGCCAGCCTTCTTTCCTCCGCGTCGGCGGAATCCAGGCGGCTTTCGACGAAATCGACAAGTTCCGGCGCGGCAATCCCCAGGATTTCGCAGCCGCCGTGCATGGCGGCAAGCTCCCTTATGCAAGATTCCCTGACGGTAAGCTCCGTCCCAAGCACCCCGATCCTCCCGGTTTTGGAGGCCAACGCCGCGGGTTTTACCGCCGGCACCGTCCCCACGAAGGCAAGGGCGGGAAAGCTTTCCCTTAACCCTGGAAGCGCCGCTATCGACGCGGAATTACATGCCAATACGATTATTCCAGGGTTGACCGTCCGCACAATCTTTTCGACAAGCCCGGCCAGGATTGCGGCAAGCTCCCCGCGATCCCGCCTGCCGTAAGGAAAGTTTAGGCGATCGGCAAGGTAGGCGACGCCCAGGCCAGGGTTTCTCTGCCTGAAATGGCGAAAGTAGGGAATTCCGCCAAGACCCGAGTCAAGAAAAAGTACGCACCTGTCTTCCCTTAGATCTTCCATCGAAAGCTAGCCGAATAGGTTATCGAAAGCGGTTTTGGCCGCCCTTGCCTTTTCCATGTCGTTTTTTTGCCCCGCCGTTTCGCCACGGTACTTTGGATCCAGGGAAAACCAGTCGCAGAAGTTGGCCCGTTCCTTGTCCGCCGACGGGGTCGCGTTTGCCTCCGAGCAGTCCGCCCGCGCGCCGGGCAGGTAAAACCGGCAGTTCCGGCAGGAACGCAGGTCTTTCCCGCAGGCGGCACAGGGAAGCGAACGGCCAAAAGGCTCCTGCTCGGCGACAGGCGAACCGCAATACCAGCACATGGCTTAATAATAGCCCAGGTGGGACTGGTTGGCAAGCCGGAAACATGTTAAACTTACCCATGTTTACGATTACCCTCTGCGCGGCCGGCTGCGGGCGACCCACGATAAGCGGCTCCAACATATGCTTTCTTCACCAGGCGGACCACCTTCAGGAGACCGAGCGGATTGTCGATTACATCGCGGGGAACGAGACGATCAGGGATCTGAGCGTGACGGAGATGAGGTTTGCCGGCGTGGATTTTTCCAGGCGCAGGTTTTTCGGCTGCAACTTCCAGAAGGCGTTTTTCTCGAAATGCGTGTTCTCGGAAACGTTCATGCGAATGTGCTTTTTCGATTTCGCCGAGTTCGTGGAATGCAGTTTCCTGAAATCCGATTTGCAGTTTCTGTCGCTTGCGGGAACGCAGATTGCCGGCTGCCGTTTCGAGGGAACCGAGCTGGTGCACGTCAATTTTCTGGGGGCGGGTATTTCCAAAACCGTTTTCGACGACTCGAACCTGTACAACAGCCGCTTCATAAGCGCCGACATCGAGGATTCCAATTTCGTCAACTGCAACGTGATGCGGGTGAATTTCGCCGGAGCCCGCCGGGAAAAGGTCACCTTCAAATCGACCAACACCGCCGACGCGATTTTCGAAATGGAAGCGTCATGAAGCTGTTTTTTCACTACTGCGTCCCTGGCTTTAGCAACTGCTACGTCCTCGGGACCGAAGAATCCCGGGGCGAGGCGATTGTCGTCGATCCCGGCGGCATGGAAAACGGGATACTGGAAAGCATCGAAACGAACGACTACAAGTTGCGCGCCGTACTGGTTACCCACGAGCACAAAAGGCACATCCACGGCTTGCGAACCCTAAGGCGCATATACCAGGTGGAGGTTTTCGCAATCAACAGTATCATCCAGGATTGCATAACGACGCAGGTAAAGGACGGGGACAGGATCTCTATTGGCCCTTTCCAGGTCGAGGTAATTTCCATTCCGGGCCATTCCTCCGATTCGGTGGTTTACAGGATTGACAGGCTGCTCTTTACCGGCGACGCGCTTACCGCCGGCCTGGTCGGCCCGACGGCCAGCGCATACAGCGCGGCAACGCAGATGAACAGGCTGCGGAACCGCCTGCTTTCACTCCCCGGCGACTACACGGTGCTTCCTGGCCACGGCCCGCCCTCGACACTGGAGGCCGAGCGGAGTTTCAACATCGGTATCTCCCAGTACAAGGAGGTACACGCCCGAAAACCAGTTTTTAGGATTGACTTGTGAGAGGGGGGTGGTTTTGCCCAGAAGAAGACTTGAACTTCCATACCACTTAAGGCACTAGTACCTGAAACTAGCGTGTCTACCAATTCCACCATCTGGGCTTACTTAACCAGTATGCCTTTTTCGCTGGCAAATGTCAAGAGCCCGATCCGAGATTGCGTGAAAAATGACGAATTTGTCGCCAACGCACAACACTACAGGCGATAATATCACAGCCCAAGGAGAAAAGGCTGCCCGCGGGCAAAGCTTGTAACCCGCCATGTTTTTCCCTATCATTATAGTCATGAGAACGAATGTTATGATTGCGCCCTTCCTTGCGGCGTGTATGCTTATCCTTTTGCTGTTGCCCGGCTGCAGGGGCAGGGATCCGGACGGCGCGGTTTCGGTGCTGGTGTTTATTCCAGGCGTGGTGGCGGGAAGCCCGACCTACGAGATGATGGTGGAGGGCGCGCTGGAATTCGCCCGCGAAACCGAGGGCCTGGAAATACGGGTCTTCGAGGCGGGGCACAACCAGGCCATGTGGGAGGAACAACTGATGGCCATGGTCGCCGAAGGCGGATACGATCTGGTGCTGAGTTCCAACCCGGCGCTGCCGGAGATCGCCGCAAGCGTGGGCAGGGTTTTCCCCTCGCAGAAGTTCGTAATTACCGACGCCTACTATGGCGGGAACCCGCAGATAATGACGTACCTGTTCAACCAGTTCGAGCAGGCCCTGTTCCTGGGCTATCTGGCCGGGCTCGTTTCCACCAGCGACATGCCACACGCCAATTCCGCCAGGCGCATCGGCTTTATCGCCGCGCAGGAATTCCCCCTGCTTACAAGGCATATGGTTCCGGGCTTTATAGAGGGGGCACGGCGAGTGGATCCCGCGATAGAGCTGGACTTTCGGGTTATCGGCAACTGGTTTGACGCGGGCGCGGCGTCGGAGCTTGCGCAGGGGATGATCAACGCCGGTGTCGACGTGTTCACTTCGATTGCCGGGGGCGCGACGCAGGGGATGATTCACGCGATTCGGGACAGGGGCGCCTATGCGGTGTTTTTTAACAACAACGAATACGCCCAAGCTCCAGGGCTTGTCGTTGGCAGCGGCCTAATAAGGCAGAGGGAACTGACCAAGGAAATTCTCGCGAATTTTCTTGAAGGCAATATCCAGTTCGGGACGGCAAGGACTATAGGGGTAAGGGAAGGCTACATCGACTTTATCTTCGACGATCCGGGGTTCCGCGATCACGTTCCCATGGATATACAGGAAAGGCTTGAGGCCTTTATGGACGACTTCCGCGCGGACCGTATCGAGTTTACCGTTCCGCCGCTGTAAGCAACGGGCAAGTATGCCGAATGACTATGCCGTTGAACTTCGCGGCATCAGCAAGATATACCCCGGCGGAACGAAAAAGGCCAACAACGATATAAGCCTTGGCATTCGCAGGGGGGAAATCCTGTGCATTGCCGGCGAAAACGGCGCGGGAAAAACGACCCTGATGAAAATACTAAGCGGGCTGGAAGCACCGAGCGCCGGGGAAATTTTCATTAACGGTAACGCCGTCGCCACGGGTTCGCCGCGCGGCGAATCGCGGGTGGGCATGGTTCACCAGCATTTCATGCTTTTCCCGGAATATACCGTCGCGGAAAACATTGTCATGGGCATGGAACCGCGCAAATGGGGCGTGTTTTTCGACGGCGCGAAAGCCAGGGCCCAGGCCGCCAAAATAATCGAGGCGCACCATTTTTCTGTCGCTCCAGACAGCCCCGTGCGGACGCTTACCGTGGGCGAGATGCAGCAAGTCGAGATCTGCCGCCTGCTTTACCGGAACGCAGACATTATCATTTTGGACGAACCAAGCGCGGTGCTTGCCGAGCAGGAAGTGGACGCGCTTTTCAAAACGCTAAAGGCGCTGGCGGCGGACGGCAAATCGCTGTTCCTGATTACCCACAAGCTAAAGGAGATAAAACGGATCAGCGACAGGGTCGCCGTACTTAGACGGGGCGAGCTTGTGGGCATTTGCGACACGAAAGGCACCGACGAATACGAGATTTCCAGAATGATGCTTGGCGGCGAAGCGAATATGCCCGGGGCAAAGGTTCCAAAAACGGCTAACAACAATTCGCGTGCCATGGGCGAACCTGTTATTGCCTTTGACAACGTGACGGTTCTGCGACGCGGGCAAAAACAACCGCTTTTGGACGGGGTTTCGTTTGCTGTGCGGCCCGGCGAGATAGTCGGGTTTGCCGGGGTCGGCGGGAACGGGCTGGGCGTGTTGGAGGCTGTGCTTGGCGGGTTCCTGCATCCATCGGCGGGCACGGTAACGCATAACGGAAAGGACATTTCCAGGCTTAACGTTCGCCGCCTTCGCAAACAGGGGCTTGCCTACGTGCCCGCCGACCGTCTGCGGGTTGGAAGCGCGCTGAGTGCCACTGTTGACGAAAACATGCTTATCGACCGTCGGCGGGAGTTTACCCGCATGGGATTTCTTGCAGGTAAGGCTATCAAAAAGTTTACCGCAGGGCTTGTCGGTCGTTACAATATCGCGGGTGCCGGAAAGTCAACCCATGCCGCGTCGCTTTCCGGCGGAAATCTGCAAAAGCTTATCCTTGCCCGCGAAATCGACCAGTTTAGGGACTACTTTGTTTTTTCCGAACCAACCTGGGGCTTGGACATTGCCGCAAGCGCCTTTGTCTGGGACGAGATCTCGGGACTGCGCGAAAAAGGCGCGGCAATCATTCTTATCTCGACCAACCTGGACGAGATACTTGCCCTTGCAAACCGCGTTATAGTGATGTACCGGGGGGGGGTGGCGGCGGAGTTTTTGAATGACACACCATCGGCATCGCTAAAAGAAAAAATCGGCAACTGTATGCAGGGGCTTAAAGCATAGAGCCGCTTTACGTTATTGCCTGGTTATTTTCACTTTGGAGTCAAACGCATCGCCTCCAATACAAATAACAGAACTAGGGATGGCAACATATGTTAGCTGGTTGCCATAAAATGACCCATTCCCAATACGAGTGACAGCATCGGGAATGGTAACACTGATTAGCCGGTTGTTGGCAAATGTCCCGTCTTCAATGACGGCAACAGAATCGGGGATGACAATATCGATTAGTTGGTTATTCATAAACGACCAACCCCCAATGACAGCAACAGAGTTGGAAATGTTGACACCGGTTAGCTGGTTATCTCTAAATGCGCTTTCGCCAATAGAAATTACGGAGTCGGGAATGACAACACTTGTTAGTTGGCTACTTGCAAACGCCCTTTCTCCGATGGCGATAACCGGAAAATTATTTATACTGCCTGGAATAACCACGTCTTTTGCCTCGCCAGTATATTTTGTGATGGTTATATTGCCGTTTTTTTCTGTGTATTCAAATTTTTCATTTAGGTCGATAGGGCGAATCTCGGTGCGTCGCTCTGCCTCCATTTCTGCAAGAATATTCCCACCAGAGACGGAACTTGTTCCTTCCCCTTTGGCCGCCGGAGTCTGGGCAGGAGAACTATCAATTGGGTACCCACACCCTTGGCATACTCTTGCCTTGTCGGAAATTTCTTTTCCGCAATAACCACATTTGATTAACGCCATAAACCGCTCCTTGTCAAGAAACCCATTTTACAAGAGGGACAGCGCCCCATGGAAACCAAAGCAGCCCTTCTATTCCAACCCGTCTTTCGTTCTCTCTGTTGAAAGTGAAGTATCGACTAGCCTTTCCGCATCCTCTTGTTGCACCTTCAAAAGCTGCTCGGCGGTTTTCAGCAGATTATCCCTGTTTTCTTCCGTGAATTGCGAAAATATTTCAGTAAGCACCGAAAACTTGGTATCTTCGTATTCCATAAAGCCCAGTATCATATATATACTGTCCACATCGTATATGATGCTGAAAGCATGTGTCAATACCAAAAATCAGAAAATCTTGTTTTCGGGCGGTTTTTGTGTTAGCTTGGGATATGCGAAGGGGTTTGAATGGCGATTCCCATAAATGAACGTTTGAAAGCGATTAGGGCGGCGCTAAAGCTTTCGCAAAGAGACATCGCAAAGGAACTCTATACGGCCCAAAGCGTTTACGCCCGAATGGAAAGCGGCATAAACCCCATAAGCGATCGCACCATTGAACTTATATGCTATCGGTTTAACGTGAATCGGTCTTACCTGCGAGATGGCCTGAACGAGCCAATGTTTTGCGAAATTCCAGAGGATGTCAAATTGGCCCAGCTATACAAAATATTTGTCGGGCTAAACGGGCTGTTTCAGGATTACCTAATCATACAGGCAAAAGAGCTGTTAAGGGTGCAAAACGACCAGGAACAGAACACGAAGCCGCACGTTATACCATAAGACATGCCCGGCAATCGCTTCATGCGATACCATGCCCACGCCTTGACAAGACGAGCCCTAGTTCATATGCTTTTAATGGCGGCAGAGAGAAAACCATGGCAGATAACAGGCCCGCTTAGTAAGCTTGACGAAAAAATAGATCCCGCTGTCTTGACAGTGGGTCTGGAAATCACCGCCTTTCCGAAAGACTCCTCCGAAAGGAAATTGTTGCCAAGGATATGAACAGATAGTGAATACGCTACTACCAGACACCCTGTCCTCCAATCGCCTAACCGGTGCCCTCCGGGTCTTCTCCGGCGGGATGGTTGTCATTGCCCTTATCGCCCTGCTGGTGCTAGTCCTACTCGCATTCGTCCTAAGCGAAACCCCGGGCAGAACGCTTTACTTTTTCTTCGCCGGCCCGTTCCGCAACATTTTCAGCTTCGGCAACATGCTTAACAGCATGGTTCCGCTGATCCTTGGGGGGTTGGGGGTAAGCATCGCCATGCAGACCGGCAACCTGAACCTTGGCGGCGAGGGGCAGATATACTCCGGGGCTTTCGTCGCAACGGTTACAGCAATCGCGCTTGCGCCCCTGGGTTATTTCGGCGGGTTTGTCGCAATACTTGCCGGGACGCTTTTCGCGGGCGCGGTGGCTGCCGTTTCCGGTTTTTGCAAGGCGCGGTGGGACGCGAACGAGCTTATCACGTCGTTTCTTTTGTCCCACGCGCTCATACTTATTGTCAATTATCTTGTCAACGGCCCCTTCCTTGATCCCGAAACGAATCTACAAGCAACCGGAAGAATCCCGGAAGCTTTCAGGCTCTCGCTGATTCTACGACCGTCGAACCTAAGCACGGCTTTGCCGGTCGCCCTTTTCGCGGTTGTCGCCGTGCATGCCTTTCTTAAAAACACCAAGCTCGGCTACGAATTCAGAATGGCGGGGGCCAACGAAATGTTTGCCCGCTACGGCGGAATCAACACCAAGCGAAACACAGTATTGGCAATGTTCTTAAGCGGCGCGATGTACGGCCTGGCCGGCGGCATGATGATCTTCGGCACCTTCCACAGAACGATAAGGGAATTCTCGGCGGGGCTTGGCTGGGACGGGCTTGCCACGGCGCTTGTCGCGGGCTTTTATCCCCCGGCCTTGATTCCCTCGGGGTTTTTCTTCGCGTGGATTTCGTCGGGGGCTAGAATCGCCATGCAGAACTCGGACGTTACTTTCGAGATTGCGGCCGTGGTGCAGGCGGTGATTCTTTTTCTGGTAACCAGCCTGGTTTTGCGAAATCTGTTTCTTAAAAGAAGGGGGCGGCAAAAGTGACCGGCACACTGTCCAGCGCGGTTGTGATCATGACGCCCCTGCTCCTTGCCGCAACCGGTGGCCTGTTTACCGAGCTTGCGGGCAAGCTTAACATCGCGCTGGAGGGGCTGCTTCTTACCGGGGCCTTTTTCGCCATCGTCGCGGCGCATTACACGGGGAGTCTTGCGGCCGGACTTGTCGCGGCGGTTATTGCCTCGCTTGCGCTGTCCGCGCTTCTGGCCTTTGCAAGCCTGAAACTCCGTTCCAATGTTTTTATCGCCGGCCTTGCGGCGAACCTGCTCGCCAGCGGCCTTACCGTGGTTCTTTCGCAGCATTTTTTCAACACCCGCGGCGTTGTCGTCCTGCGCGACTTTAGACCCCTTCCGGTTGTCAACATTCCCGTTGTCGAAAACATTCCCGTCGCCGAGGAACTGCTTTCCGGGCATAGCGTGTATGTCTACGCCGCCTGGTTTCTGCTGTTCCTTGCCTGGGTCGCGATTTTCAAGACCCCTTTCGGTTACCGCCTTCGCGCCTGCGGCAGGCATTCCCAGGCGCTGGTTTCCCTGGGCCTAAAGCCCGACACTTACCGCTGGGCGGCCTTCCTGGTTTCGGGTTTGTTCTGCGGAATCGGCGGCTCGCTTCTAAGCCTGCACCTTGGGGTTTTTGTCCCGGGCATGACGGCGGGCAGGGGTTGGATTGCCCTGGTTGTTATATTCCTGGGCGTTCGCAGACCCCTGGGGCTTTTGGCGGCGGCTTTCGTCTTTGGCCTTGCCGACGCCCTTTCGAATTACGCCCAGGGATTCGACGTGCCCGCCGACCTGGTGCTTGCCATGCCCTACCTGCTTACGTTCCTGGCGATGATATTTGTTTCGGTGTGGACGAAGCGAAAAAACAGGGTTATGTAGCTCTACCTTCTTCTGGTTTTTACGGCGCTTGTCAGCGCGGCGGCTTTTGCGTCAACGTTGTTCAGAATCACGGTAAGCTTCTCTTTTTCTATCAGGTCGATAAGCCGCGCCTCGGTGTAGCGTTTCGCCTCGTCGGAGAAACTGCCGACGGTTATGCAGATACCCTTGCCGGCCTTTACTTCCTTTAGGTGGGAATGGAAATCCCTCACGGTCAGCTCCCCGATCGATCCCTGGGTGCGTATGAACCTGAACATAATGACGTCGGACCATTTCGGGGTGTCCACTTCCGCAAGGATATCCGCCCATTCGTTTTTGTGGACGGATATGTTCGTTACCTTTACCTTCGCCTTCGCGAAATAGGTCATTACGATTTTGCGGCAGAGAGCCACGAAATCCGCGGACGACGCCATAAGGAAAATCTGGAGATTCTTGTTTGTGTTAAGCTCCTGGTACTTGGACAGCAACATGTTGACGTCCTTGTACGAGGAATTGTCCGCCTGCAGAAGCCGCAGCAAGGGAAGCGCCTTGCCTATCTCGTTGTTCTTTATGTAGGTGGTGGCGAGATTGTACCGCAGTTCGGCCAGGATATCGACCTTTATGTTCTGGTGCCGAAGCCCCATCTCGTAATCCTGGACGGCAAGATCGGCGCGGCGCACCTCGTTGTGGATCGCCCCAGAAATCAGGCAGGCGCTGGGGCCCATGACCGGATCGGGGCGAAGGTGGCTGAAAATACGAAGCGCCTGGTCCGTCTGCTTGGCCTCGTAATAACATTCCGCCAGGGTGTAAAGCGATTCCTTGTCGTCCGGCGCAAGATCTATTGCCTTGCGGATAAAGCTCATCGCCTCCTTGGGCTTTTTTATCCTGAAAAGGGCGTGGCCCATGTAACGAAGAACGGATGGGTTCTCGGGGTTAATCGTCCTGGCCTGTTGGAGCAGGCGAATTGCCTTCTCGTAGTTTTTCCGCTCGAATTCAATAATGCCAAGATTGTGGTTTACCTCGAAATTATCCTTGTCTATGGTACGGGCAAGGGAGAAACCCTTGTAGGCATGGTCGGTCATGGCAAGCTTTAAGGCGGAGTATCCGTAACGGAAATGGACGTCGAAGACGTTGATCCTCGGAACCGCCCTTTTTACCAGTATTTCCGACAAAGGCTCGTAGGCCCGCATCGCCCTGTCCCAGGCCTCCTCCTCGAAATGGATCTCGCCAAGAATTGCAAGGCCATGGGGGTTGGAGGGGTTTTGCGCAAGAAGCTTGTCCGCCTCCCTTAACCTTAGCTCCCTGTCTATCGAGCGTTTTGCGGAACCGGACTTGCGACCCCCAGTCTTGCTCATAACGAGAACCAATATAACAACAACAAGCGCCAATCCTACAAAGGCAAGTAATATCGGAGTCATCTCACTATCCATTATCGGCAATTTTGGGTCATTAATGAAGTCAATATATTACAATTTCGGACGCAACCTTCCCTTCCCTGGAAAAAACCCGGACGTGGTTGTAGGGATCCGGGAACCGTTCGCCCCTGTGAAAGAAAACGTACTGGTGCCTGCCCGGGGGCAAGGGGATATGGATTGAGTAGGTTCCGGGGGGGCCTTCCCTCAGCTCGTACATGAAAGGATCCCAGTTGTTGAAGCTGCCCGCCACGGTGACAGTTTCGCCCGGCGGGCCCCGGAACACGAAGCGCAGGCCGTCCGGCTGTCCCATTAGCGGGTGGTGAGCCTGCGGCCTGGGCGGAACGGAAACCACCGACATGGTGGATCCGGAGACGCCGTCCCTGCGGGTGTTGGGGTTGGACGGATCTGCCGTCCAAAGCCCGTTGATGATTAGCCGGTACTCTATTTGGGTAACCCCGTCGGGAATCTCGTGTATATGGAAGGCAACGCCGGAATCCCTGTGCGTGACGGATCTCCTTCCCCTTCGTATCCTTTCCAGGGGATCCTGGCTGACCATGAGTGGCCTGAACCAGTGGACCCTGGCAAAGCCCTCGTCGGCAAAGGCTATGCCCACGCGCCGAAGGCTTGACGAGGCGGTAAAGACTACCGTGTTGTCTATGATTTTCGGCGGCCCTGGTTCGGAAAGCCCCAGCAGGTGACCCAGGATCTCGAACGATTCTATCGTCTCCACCGTGGCATACGAAACCCCGGAGGCTAAAATCAGAAGCAAAATGTAAATGGTTCCTGTTTTGACACGCTTCATATGTTATAGTATACTGATTATCGGCCGATAATAGAATATCTTGATATGCCGTCATTAAGCGACCTTCAGAAGTTTAAGTCCTCTTTCCACAACATCGGCGGACAGAAAGCCGACCTTGTGGCGAGGAACCTTCCCTTCGACGACCTGGAGCTTCCGGACTCCGAGCCGAAGCCCGAGATCTACGACGACGAGACAGGGGCCGGCGCCTCCCCTGGGAAGACCACTCCTTCCGGCGCGGAAGCCGCCACGGACAGTGCCGACGACTTTGATTTCAGCACGCTTATTGGAACCCAGTTGGGGGATCCCCCCCCGCCGCCTATGGACGACGATACAGAGTCGGTTATAGGGAAGAAAAGCGACGCGGAGCAGGACGCCGGGGCGGCCGAGGAGTTTTACACTCCCGCGGAGCTGCTGTCTAATTTTTCCGAGGAGATTGAGGCGATACCCCCTGATTTTCCCGCGGAGGAAGACCCCGGGGAGGACTTTGCCGAGGTTCTTTTTGAGGACGACGACAAAGACCCTGATCCCCTGGAGCCGAATCTTGGCGACGAGCCTTTCAATGATTTTATCGAGGGCGAAAGCCCCGACATAGAAGGACTGGACGATCCCGGGGAATCCGGCCTCGGCGAGGCGGATAGCGGCGATTTTGACCTGGACGACCTGGGCGATTTTGGCCTTTCCGACGAACCGCTAATGGCGGACGAATCCGGCCTAGGCAAGGCGGAAAGCGACGGTCTAGACCTGGATGACCTAGGCGATTTCGGTCTTTCCGACGAGCCACTGATGGCGGAAGGCGCGGACTTCAATCTAGATGACCTAGACGACCTGAATCTTTCGGACGAACCGCTTTTGGCGGACGGAATGGATAGCGATCTCGATGGGGCCGAAGGCGGAGACTTTAATCTAGATGACCTAGGCGACCTAGGGCTTTCGGACGAACCGCTTTTGGCGGACGGAGTGGATAGCGACTTTGGCGATGCGGAAGGCGCGGACTTCAATCTGGATGACCTGGGCGACCTGGGGCTTTCGGACGAACCGCTTTTGGCGGATGGAACGGATAGTAGCTTCGACGAGGCGGAAGGCGGCGATTTCAATCTTGACGACCTGGGTGACCTGGGGCTTTCGGACGAGCCGCTTTTGGCGGACGGAGTGGATAGTGAGCTCGATGCGGCCGAAGGCGGAGACTTTAATCTAGATGACCTGGGCGACCTAGGGCTTTCGGACGAACCGCTTTTGGCAGACGGAGTGGACAGCGACTTTGGCGATGCGGAAGGCGCGGACTTCAATCTGGATGACCTGAGTGACCTAGGCATTTCGGACGAGCCGCTTTTGGCAGACGGAGTGGACAGCGACTTTGGCGATGCGGAAGGCGGCGATTTCAGTCTGGATGACCTGAGTGACCTGGGCATTTCGGACGAGCCGCTTTTGGCGGATGGAACGGATAGTAGCTTCGACGAGGCGGAAGGCGGCGATTTCAGTCTGGATGACCTGGGCGACCTGGGGCTTTCGGACGAGCCGCTTTTGGCGGACGGGGCGGACAGCGGCTTCGACGAGGCGGAAGGCGGCGATTTCAATCTTGACGACTTCGGCGACCTGGGGCTTTCGGACGAGCCGCTTTTGGCGGACGGGGCGGACAGCGGCTTCGACGAGGCGGAAGGCGGCGATTTCAGTCTGGACGACCTGGGTGACCTGGGGCTTTCGGACGAGCCAATTTTGGCGGACGGGGCGGACAGCGGCTTCGACGAGGCGGAAGGCGGCGATTTCAATCTTGACGACTTCGGCGACCTAGGCATTTCGGACGAGCCGCTTTTGGCGGACGGAGCGGATAGCGGATTCGGCGAGGCCGAGGGCGCGGACTTCAATCTTGACGCCCTGGGGCTTTCTGACGAGCCGCTCGTGGCGGACGGGGCGGATAGCGAGTTCGACGATGCGGAAGGCGCTGACTTCAACCTTGACGCCCTTAGTGACCTGGGGCTTTCGGACGAGCCGCCCACGGCGGACGATCCCGCGGTCAGCATAGACGAGCCTGAGAAAGCGGATTTCGACATCGACTCCCTAGGCGATCTGAGCTTTTCGGACCAGCCAGACGAGCCCGCGGACGACACCGACGATGCCTTGGAGCACCCGGCCTTTGCAAACGGATCTTTCGGGACGGGGGACGAGACCGCCGGGGATGCGGACCATGAAATTCTTGGCATGGACGACTTCTCTTTCCCCGACCTTGACAAGGCCCTGGAAAAAGTAAAGACGTCCATGGTTGCGCCACAACCCGAGGCACCGCCGACCCCGGCAAAAACCGGCTTCTGGGGCAAGTCCAAGTCCGCCGACATGCCGCCGGCACCCGACAACCTGGAAGACATAAGAATCAGCGAAGCCGAATTCAGGGATCTGCAGGAAACGCTGGCCAATTACCCATTGAACCTGCGTATCGCGTGCCAGGAAATCATCGTCGAACAGGACATCAACCCCGGAAAGATGATGATGCTGATAAGGAACCTTGTCCAGGGCGCCCCGGCGAAGGAAACCGCCGCCCTGGCAAGCGAGATTCTTGGAAGAACGATCACCATCCCCAAACGCTTCGAAAAAAGCTCCGGCGAGGCGCTTGCGGCGGAGCAGGCGACGTTCAGCTATATTTTCCTCAATAACTTCCTTCCGGTATTCCGGATTGTCGCGTTAATCGCGCTTTTGGCGGCCTCCGTTTTCTATCTGGCCTTTAGGTTTGTTTACGTTCCCCTTAGGGCGGAATCAATCTACCGAAGCGGTTACGAGCGCCTGCACGCCGGAGACTTCCGCCGGGCGAACGATCTTTTTGCCGAGGCCTTTGGCATCCATCGAAACATAAACTGGTTTTATAGGTACGCCGAGGGTTTTATTTACCATCGACAGTTCGCACTTGCCGAGCAGAAGTACGAGACGCTTTTGCGTTACTTCCCCAGGGACAGGCGGGGGGTTCTGGACTTCGCCAGGTTTCAGACGAACCAGATGCGGAACTACCCCAGGGCGGACCACCTTCTTAGGCGGTACATCCTGGACTTTAACCCGAACGATTTCGACGCGCTTTTGGCGGCCGGGGACAACAGCCTGGCCTGGGGCGAGATCGACCCGGCCAGGTTCGAGGACGCGAGGATCTCCTTCGCCAGGCTTTTGGACATACACGGCTGGACACCGCCCGTCGCGGAACGGATGCTAAGGTTCTTTATCCGGACGGACAACCTAAGGGAGGTTCTTAACCTTAGGAACTGGTTCGACGCCCATCCCAGGCGAACCATGGGGGCGGAGACGCTTGCCGAGCTGGGCGGCTATCTTCTGGACAAGCAGTTCGAGGAAACGCGGGGCGTCCCGAATGAATTCCGCGGCCAGATTCGCGGCGTGCCTGACATACTGTTGGAGGCGGCAAGCCTGGATCCCAGCTTGCCGGAACCGTACTACCATCTGTCCCGTTTCTACCACAGCATTGGGCGGAACGTCGAGGAACGGGCCACCCTGGAACGGGCGATCCGCGCCTTCGACAACACCCGCGAGGAATCCGTCCGCCGCCTTCGCTACCGCATCGACGCCCACCAGCGCTACGCGGACGCGCTAATCAACGACATGGAATTTTTCCCCGCCGAGGAGCAGTTGATAAGAGGAATCAGCCTTTACGAGGACGCCATGAGGCGGCGGCTGCAGACTTTCTTGACCCCTTCGCCCATGTACGGCAGGCTTTTCGCCGGGCTCGGCGACCTTACGTACTTTTCCCCGGCCGGGGACATGGAGGCCGCCCTGAATTTCTACCGGATGGCGGAGCGGCACGGCTGGGCGACCCCGGAAATGCTGTTCCGCATGGGGGCGGCATACTACCGGCTTGAAAACTGGGGCAACGCGATGGAATACCTGTTCGTCGCGGCCTCGGATCTTCCGCAGAACCGCCGGATCCTGTTCGCGCTGGGGAACGCCGCCCTTAAGCGCGGCGACTTCTTTGCCGCCCAGGGCTTCTACAACCGCCTGCTTGACATCCTGGAGAACCAGCGTTCCAGGCTGCCGGTGCTGCTGCCCAACGACAGGCCGGAATACCTGGAGCTTGCCGAGCGCCTGATGATGGCCCGCAACAATGCCGGCGTGGCCAGCGAGATGCTGGCGGCGCAGACCGGGGATCTAAGCCACCGAACCCGCGCGCTGGCCCTATACGCCGAGGCCCAGCGCGCATGGGACGCCAGAACCCGCGATCCGGCCACGATGATCCGCTCCGGAAGCGTGCCGTTGCCCCATTTGAACATGCGAAACGCCCTCCACCCGGAGCCCGGTTTTGAGCCGCAGATATTTATCCGCATAGACAGGGACGCTCTGGAAACCTCGCCCTGGGAGAGGCTGGCTCCGCAAATGACATGGTAGCGAAAGCCCCGGCGACCCGCCTTGACAGAAAGCGGGTTTCGGCGTTATATTAAGTATATGACAGCCGAATTTCTCAGTGACGCCGACTTTGAAAAGTATCGTGGCCTTATCTACCAAGAAAGCGGTATTACTTTCACGTCCGCAAACAGGTCTATTTTGGAAAGTAGGCTGAAAGAGCAGCTCCGTAGCAAAGGGATCGATTCCGTTAGCGCTTATTTTTCAGCGATCTCCACCGACAAAGAGGAACTGAAAAGTTTTCTTGACTCGATAACCACCAACCTGACACGCTTTTTCAGAAACCAGCCCCATTTTGACGCCCTGGAAAAATTTGTCGTTCCGGAGCTGATCCACAACATAAAGAAGGGCGGTTCCAGCAACACCATCAGGGTGTGGAGCGCCGGATGTTCCACGGGGGAAGAACCCTACACCATAGCCATGCTGCTTAACGAAATATTGCCGCCGTCATGGAAATTCGACATACTGGCCAGCGACATAAGCCTGAAATGCCTGATGTCCGCCAAAGAGGGCTTTTACTCGGAAAGCAAGATCGAGGGTATTCCCCCCAATTACCTCGCGAAGTACTTCGACAAGGGCGAGGGCGGGTACAGGATACGCCAGGATATCCAGTCAAAGGTTAAATTTGACTACCATAACCTTAAGCATGATTCCGGGCAACGCGGCCTGGACATCATATTCTGCCGAAACGTGATTATTTATTTCGACGATGCTGCCCAGGCCGCCGTTATCAACCGTTTCTGGGACGCAATGGCTCCGAAATCGTTTCTGTTTATTGGCCATTCGGAATCCCTTTTCGGCATGGACACAAAATTTGAATTCGTAAAGACCGAGTGGTCCACGTTGTATCGCAAGTCCATTTGAAGTTGCGCCGCAAAACACTTTTGAACGGAGGTTATTATGGCTGATGAAATTTCTGTCCTGATAGTTGACGATTCTGCGCTAATGCGTAATCTTATCGGACGCATGGTCTCTGACACGCCCGGCCTTATAATAGCCGACAAGGCGATGAACGGTAAGTTCGCCCTGGACAAACTGCAAAGGGGGGTAAACCCCGACGTCATAGTTCTGGACATAGAAATGCCGGAGATGAACGGCATCGAATTCCTAAGGGAACGAAAAAAGAACAATATTTCGGTTCCGGTTGTCATTCTCTCGTCCATTGCCCGCAGGGGGGCGGAGATAACGATGGAGGCTCTGTCGCTGGGAGCCAGTGATTTCATACAGAAGCCATCCGGGTCAGAGTCAGAGGACATCCACCTTGTCAAGGATACCCTTGTGGGGATGTTGCTTGGTTACGGCGGCGCTTACCGCAAATCCCAGGGCAAGAAAATTGTCGCCCCCCCGCCGCCGGATCCCACGGTACAAAAGACCCAACAGCCAACCCGCAGCCAGGATTTTACGGCCCACCTTATGGCCCAGCCGAGCGTGTCACCGGCCAAGCCGCCCGAGCAGCGCCGCCAGCCATCCAAGACCGAGATCATCGCCATCGGCATAAGCACCGGCGGACCGGACGCCCTTCGTTTCATGTTCTCGCAGTTGGACGCGGATCTAAAGGTGCCCATAGTGGTGGTCCAGCACATGCCGGCCGGCTTCACGAACGAGTTTGCCAAGAGCCTGGATCGCATTTGTCCGCTGGAAGTAAAGGAGGCCGAGGACGGCGATCCCGTTCTGCCAGGCAAAGTCCTAATCGCCCAGGGAAACAGGCACATGGAAGTGGAGAAAAAGGGGTTCAGCCCCGTGGTGCGGCTTTCCGACAATCCCCTTGTCTCGGGCCACCGCCCCTCCGCCGACGTGCTGTTCGCGTCCGTTGCCATGGCATATCAGAACCACGTCCTTGGGGTAATCATGACTGGCATGGGCCGCGACGGGGCCCAGCACCTTGGCACCATCTACAAGGAAGGCGGGATGACCCTGGGACAGGACGAGGAAAGTTCCGTTGTCTACGGGATGCCGCGCGTCGCGTACGAGATGGGCCATGTCGCGGAACAGGTTTCGCTAAAGAAAATGGCCCGCCGCATCTGCGAGATTGCCAAGGCAAACAGGTAAGGCGGGGCTAGCGTTTTACCTGCCAGCGGTTGTCAACGCGCTCGAAACGGTCGGACGGCAAAGTAACCGAACGACCGTCGGCATCGTTCATTCTTATCTGTCCCGTGATTATATTCACCTCGGTAACCGTCCAGGTTCCGTTGTTGTGGCTGACCCGGGCTCCCGCATGGGGAACAAGGCGAACCTGCTCGCTGTAGAAATTATGCTCGTAGGAAAGGCAGCACAAAAGCCTTCCGCAGGGGCCTGAAATCTTCATCGAGTTAAACGAAAGGTTTTGATCCTTTGCCATTTTGATGGACACCGGCTTAAGCTTGTCGGAAACCGTGTTGCAGCAGTAACCGCGCCCGCAAATGCCAAGGCCGCAAATAATCCTGGCCTCGTCCCTGACCCCAATCTGGCGAAGCTCTATGCGGCTTCTGAAAACGCCCACCAAATCCTTGACCAGTTCCCGAAAATCCACCCGGCTTTCCGCGGTAAAGAAAAACAGAATCTTGGATTCCTCAAGAAGAAAGTGGACATGCACAAGCTTCATGTCAAGCCGGTGAGCCTTTATCTTTTCCTTGCAGATTTTGAAGGCGTCCTCTTCCATTTCGCGGTTGCTTTCCGCCCTTCCAAGATCCTCCTGCGTCGCGGGACGCTCGACGCACACGATGTCGGAAACACAGCGCTTGCACCGCACGATACCTATAACCTTGGCAAGATCCTTGCCGTAGCGAGTTGGTACCACCACCATGGAACCGGCGGCCAGGATACCGCCGCCCCTGTAAATGGCAAGAAAGGTTTCGTGGGAATAGGAAAGACGAAGACGGTATACGGGCATGTCGGAGGCGATGTTTTCGTCCCCCTTGCTGACTATTACGCTTGTCTCCCTTTCCTCTGGCCTGTCCTCAAGAAGGGAAATATCATCGTCCTCGATATCGCTCATGTCTGTCCTTTCGTTCACTGAAGTAAGTCTACCAAAAGTCCCGTTATTTCCTCAAGACGGGACGCAATCTCTATTTGCTGTTTCTGGCTGGAAAGCAGCATCGCAGCCAGGGTTTCCAGCCTTTCGTCTATAACCTGGATTTTGGTATAGCTAAGCTGTTTCATCGCCTCCGGGGTTCCGCGCGGACCCTTGTAATTCGCCTTTAGGAACTTGGGAACGCCCGTTTCGTGGTTAAGCTCGTAGCCGTTCTTTACCACGTAGTGGACAAAGTTCCGCACCGCGCGCTTGTAACGAAGAATTTCATCCGGAAACGGCTTGCTTTGCAGGGCGTCCCCGGTACTGCGAACCTCGTCCATCAGAAAATCAAGGGCTTCCTCGCACACGGGCAGATTCGCCACCGCGCCAAGTTCCCCGGCGGTATTGTTTCGAATTTCGTCGAAAAGGCGGGAAAATTCAAGCCTGTCCGTTCGATTTGTCCCTTTGTTTTTTTTTTCGTCCTTTACGTTGGCATACGCCAGCGGACTCATGAACAAGGAAGGATCGGCGTCTATTTTGGCCACAAACTACACCTTGACGCCATCCGCCGAGGAAAAAACCGGCAGCACCGACCTGATCCCCTGGGCGTCACGGTATTCGCTAACGGTGTTATTCCATTCCTCCTCGTCGGGACAGACAAGCACCTTTCCGTGTACAAGGCAACCGTTGTCCGCCTGAATACGGCGGGTAATAATGTCCCCCATAACAAGCGCCGTGGAAAGAATCAACAGCGACTCTGCGGCAATCACGTTGCCGCACACCACGCCGCCGATTGTAATCGCCGTACCGGAGACATTGCTTTTTATCCTCGCCCGTTCCCCGATTACCACCCTGCCGGACGCAGTCACGTTCCCCATGACATTGCCGTCTATGCGGGTGAACCCCCCGGTCTCGATATCACCCCTTAGGGTGCTATTTGGGCCGATGATAGTATTTATGGAGAAATCCCTGCCTGGGGGCATGGGCGACCCGTTAGCGGCGTCCCCGCCAGGCGGAACGGATTCGCATATACTGGTACGGATCCACAACGTCCGATCCGATGATTACCTCGAAATGCAGGTGGGGCCCGGTAGACATCCCGGTGTTGCCTATGTGGCCTATAACGTCCCCCTGCTGTACCCGCTGCCCAAGCCTGACCCTGGATGAAAGCAGGTGCGCGTATCTGGTGTAATACCCATGCCTGTGCCTGATTATGATGTAGTTACCGTAACCCGCAGGGTCGTTGTTTATGCTGACAACCTGCCCGTTGGCTGCGGCAAGAACCGCGTCGCCGGAGCGGCCGGTGGAAATGTCAATCCCGTTGTGTATGTAAAACTGTCCCGTAAAAGGATGCCTGTTATGCCCGAAATGCATCGTAATCCTTCCCAGGCCGCCCGCCACGGGCCATATGCTGGGAATATCGGAAAGGATGGCGCTCTTGGAACCCAGAACCGCGCCTATTTCCCTAATCGGCTCGGTTACGTTGGAAAGGTACGCGGTAAGCCGCCTTACGTCGTCCACTTCCCTAAGCATGCCCTCCGGGGTTTCGCGGACGTTAAAAAAGGCGCTAAGGTCGCCGTCGGCCGATCCCTGGGTCGCGGGGCCGGAATCGGGGCCAATCGTCGCCAGAACCCCGGAAAGAGCCGACTCGAAATGCCTGGCCTCCCACAAAAGGCTGGCCGTTTCGTCGCGCAACTGATCCAGGTTGGCCTGGACGTCCCTTAAACGACCGTCGGTACCCGCCAGGACAACCCGGGTCTCGTTATAACTGGCGCCATACCAGAAGAAAGCCCCTACAATCCCCCCTACGACAAGAAGAAAGCAAAGCATCGACAGGACGTTTACGTGGAAATTATAGACCTTTTTTTCCGAATGCGGCACAAAAACCACGGTGTAACGGCGGATCAGAAAGCGCCCGACGGCACGCAAAACCCCTATTATTCCGTGGAACACGGTCGCAACGGCGCCACCCGCCCTGTGAACCATGCTGTTTTCAAGCTTTTTATAGTCGTGAACCGAGGGCATCCCCAACTCCTTACAAAAATTGTACACCATCATACCCTAGATGGCAAAACATGTCAACTAGGTATACCACAATATGGCAAAAAAAACCGCCCGGGAATCCAAGGATTATATCCGAGTATTGTTCTTTATCGGCAAAACGTGCCATTATTGCGACAGCAACTTACAGCAACTTTAGGAAGGGAACATGGAGCTGGGTTGGATAACCCCGAAACAGGCCGCGGAACAATGGGGAATAACCGAGCGTCGCGTGCGGGCGTTATGCTCAAAAGGGAATATAGACGGTGTCCAAAAGCTTGGCCACGTTTGGCTCATCCCAAGGGGCGCATGTAAACCCACAGATGTCAAAACCAAACCGGGGGGCACGTCGACACGGCCCGCGAAGCGAAAGGAACGCGCCGTACCGGACGCCACCGGGGAGGATACGCGCGGGTCGTACCAAAAGCGCCTGCAGCTTTTCATCGACAACATGCCCCTGGGCTGTAGCCTGCGTGACAAGAATTTCGAAATATCCGACTGCAACCAGGCCGTCCTAAAACTGTTTGGCCTGGCCAGCAAGGAGCAGTATTTCGCCAGATGGCGGGATCTTGTCCCCGAGTACCAGCCGGACGGCTCGCGATCCGGCGACAGGCTTGAAAAATGCATGAAGGTCGCCCTGGAAACCGGGCATTCCAGCCTTGAATGGACGCTGCAGAAAATAGACCGGACGCTCTTTCCCGCCGAAACCACCATAACCCGCGTAAAATGGCAGGGCGACGACGGCATGGTCGTCTTTGTGCGCGATCTGACGGACCTTTACAAGTACAGGGAAATGGAACGCACCGTAAAGCAACGGCTACATGCCATGCTCGACTCCTCGCCTTTTATGTGCGCCCTTTACGACAAGGAGTGCAATATCCTGGAGGTAAACCACAAAGCGGAAAGCCTGTTTGAAATTCCCGACAAGCAGATGTTCATCGATAACATGCACTCCTTTTACCCGGAACACCAGCCTGACGGCAGCCTCTCGCACGAGACGAGCCTTGAGCTGCTTAGACTGGCGTTCGAAAAAGGCAACGTCCGCCATGAATGGATGTATCAAACCCTGGGCGGCAAGCCTATCCCCTGTGAGGAGATTCTTGAGCGTGTAAGGCTTGGCGACAGGGACTTCGTGATTGCCTACGTGCGCGATCTTCGCGAGCAAAAAGAGATGCTCGCCAACCTTAATGAAGCCCTTGACAAGGCGCAGGCGGCCAGCCTGGCCAAAAGCAGGTTTCTTTCCAACATGAGCCACGAGATCAGAACGCCCATGAACGCGATCGTCGGCATGACGGCCATCGGCATGACAGCCCCGGCCGTCCAGGGCAAGGACTACGCCTTTGAAAAAATCGATGTGGCTTCCAAGCACCTGCTTGGCGTAATCAACGACATACTGGAAATGTCAAAAATCGAGGCCGGCAAATTCGATCTGCACCCCCAACCGTTCGATTTCAGGAAGACAATCGAGGACACCACCAACATGCTGGGCATAAGCATAAAGGAAAAGGCCCTAAGGCTCGAGGTGGAGCTGGACGAGGCAATCCCCCAGTTCATGGTCGGGGACGACCTTCGCCTGGCGCAGGTTATAACGAACCTTTTGACCAACGCCGTCAAATTTACGCCCAGAGAGGGGCGGATCAGGTTCAGCGCGAAACGCCTGCGCCGCGACGACGGCTTTGAAAACAAAATGCAAATCGAAATCTCCGACACGGGAATCGGCATATCCAAGGAACAGCAGTCCCACCTGTTCAACGCCTTCGAGCAGGCGGAGGCCAGCACGTCCCGCAAATTTGGCGGCACCGGCCTTGGCCTAGCCATCTCCAAGCGGATCGTGGAGGCGATGGGCGGGCAGATTTCCATCGAATCGGAGCTGGGCAAAGGCGCGAAGTTCATATTCACGGTAAAATTCGAAGCCTGCGACACCATGGTCGCCGGCGCCGACAGCACGGCAAGCGAGCCGGGGGTATCCTTCAAGGAGTACAGGGTACTGTTGGTTGACGACATCGAAATTAACCTGGAGATCGCCATGACCCTGCTTGAGTCGACGGGCATCGCGGTCGAATGCGCGGACAACGGCATAGACGCGGTAAGAATGTTCCGCAGGGATCCCGGGCGCTACGACATGATTTTCATGGACGTCCAGATGCCCGGAATGGACGGCCTGACCGCCACGAACCACATCCGGGCATCCAACAACGAATGGTCAAAGCGCGTGCCCATTATCGCGATGACCGCAAACGTGTTCCAAGAGGATATCGTCCTATGCCTACAAGCCGGCATGAACGACCATTTGGGCAAACCCATAGTGCTTAAAAGCATAACCGAAAAGCTCAGGATGTACTTGCCGAAAAAACCGAAGGCGGTTACCGGTAAAAGTCCGGAAACTTTTTCATCGACTGCCAAACCCCTGGATCGTGGCCGGCCACGATTTTAACCCCGCGTTTTTGCAGATCCCTAAACGTCATCAGGGTTTTGACGTAAGCCGAGCTGTCGGCAGTTGTCCCCGGAAGTTTTAGCCCGTTAAGGTTTTCCTCGGTAAAACAGGCATCCTGCGCCAAAAGCATCGGGCCGGATTCCTCCAGGTTAACCTGCAGGGATTGGTGCCCGGGCGTATGACCGGGAGTGTAGTGGACAATGATCTTCCCGTCGCCAAACAGATCGTGCCTGTTGTCGTTCCAGCCGTCCAGAAACAGCCAGTTTACGTCCCTGTCAAAATCCTGGCGGAAGTACACGAGCTTTATGAAAGGATCCGGCACGTAGGCATAATGAAGTTCCTGCCGCTGGACCACGTAGGTGGCGTTGGGGAAAAGACCTATTCCGCCGGCATGGTCAAAGTGAAGGTGCGAGCATACATGGTACACGATGTCCTCCGGCCCAATGCCCGCCTTTTTCAGCGCGTCGAGCACGTAGCCGTCCCCAAATTCGGCCGGGCGAAACGAGTCCAGAATATCCCGGGGCAGCGTTTCCGGGTTGTCCACCGTTGCCCGGTTATGCCCGGAATCAAACAGCACGTAGCCCTTTTCATGCTCGATTAAAAAGTAGGGAACCGGAACGTCGAACTTTCCGGAGCCATCCGAGACGAAGACGCCTTTGTCGCTGTAGAGCACGCCGCACTGCATCGCGTATAACTTCATTGTCGCACCTCCAAAAAAACACCCCGAACGCCAAGTTCGGGGTGCATAATACTTACAGAGCTAAAACCGTTCCACGCTTACCAAGGCATAAACTGCGAGATTGCAATGGTTACGCCCACGAACACGATGGCCACGGTGGAAGAAAGCGTAATCAAAAGGTTGTAGGACGGGCCGGTGGTGTCCTTTAGCGGATCGCCGATGGTGTCGCCGATAACCGCCGCCTTGTGGCTTTCACTGCCCTTGCCGCCGAACCGGCCTTTCTCGATGTACTTCTTGGCATTGTCCCAAGCACCACCAGCGGAAAGCATGAAGACCGCCATGGGGAACCCTGTCACGATAACGCCGGAAAGAAGGCCGATAACCCCTTCGGGGCCCAAGAAGGCACCGATAACAATGGGGGCCAGAATTACGAGCAGGGCCGGGCGGAGCATTTCCTTCTGGGCACTCTTGGTGCAGATGTCAACACAGGCCGCATAGTCCGGCTTCACGCCTTCCTTGCCTTCCCTAAGCCCGACAATTTCCTTGAACTGGCGGCGGACCTCTTCCACGATGCTTCCGGCGGCATTGCCCACGGCACCGATTGTAAAGGCCGCGAAAACAAAGCACATAACCGCGCCAAGGAACAGGCCAACCAGCATGGGCGGGTTGGTAAGCTGAAGGTTCAGGGCCCAGCCGGCATCGTTGGGAACCACGCCGCCCGCGATAAGCTGGTCATTGGCGATGTTCACGTAGGAAACCAGCAGGGCGACGGCGGTAAAGGCCGTGGAACCAATGGCGAAACCCTTGCCGATGGCGGCGGTGGTGTTACCCAGGGAGTCCAGCGCGTCGGTCCGATCGCGAACTTCTTCGGGCAATCCCGCCATCTGTGCGATACCGCCGGCGTTGTCCGCCACGGGACCGTATGCATCGGCGGCCAGGGTAACGCTAAGGGTGGCCAACATACCCACGGCGGCAAGACCAATGCCGTACAGCCCGGCGTTAAAGGCCACAAAGCCAATTGCCGGGTCGTCCGGGCGCAGACCGCCGGAAAGGATGAAGCTGATGATGATGGAAATACCAACCGTAAGAATGGGAATCGCCGACGACTTCATACCAAGCGCAATACCGCCGATTATGATCATCGCGGTACCCCTTTCGGAGGACTTGGCCAGTTCCTTTGTATGCTTGTGGCTTACGGATGTAAACACCTCGGTGGAATGGGCAATTATGAAGCCGGCGATAAGACCAATCAGAACCGAGCCGTAGATGCCCCAGGCGTTCTGCCACATGGCAGGACCGGTGTTATAGGCAACCCACAAGGTCAGCGGCAGGGCGGTAACGGCCGAAATTGCGCCGGCAACGTAAGTTCCCCGGTGCAGGGAGCGCAACAGGCTTTCCTGTGTGGCGTTTTCCTTGGTCTGTACGCAGAAGGTGCCTATTATAGAGGCGATTATGCCGACCGATGCGATAAGAATGGGCAGAAGCAGACCGGAGCTACCGTAGCCCGCCGCCACACCGATGGCAAAGGTGGCAACCAGCGCGTTCGCGTAGGACTCGTAAAGGTCTGCACCCATACCGGCCACGTCGCCAACGTTGTCGCCAACGTTGTCCGCGATAACCGCCGGATTGCGGGGATCATCTTCCGGAATGTTTTCCTCTACCTTACCCACAAGGTCAGCACCAACGTCCGCGGCCTTGGTAAAGATACCGCCGCCGACACGGGCGAACATCGACATGGACGCAACGCCCATACCGAAGGTAAGCATGACCGGGGCGATAACTTCCGGCCCCCTCTCGAACACGTAGTGCAGAATCAGGTACCAAGCCGCAATGTCGAGAAGCCCAAAGCCCGCGACGACAAAACCCATGACCGTGCCGGACGAAAACGCAACCCTAAGACCCCGGTTGAGTCCCTGCTGGGCCGCATAGGCCGTGCGCGCGTTGGCCTTGGTCGCGGCCTTCATCCCGATAAAGCCGGCCAGACCGGTAAAGAAACCGCCGGTCAGAAAGGCAAACGGGATAAACTCGTTTACAAGACCGGGTGCGCCGAAAATCCACGGGATGTATGCCAAGGCGGCCAGAATGGCGGTCATGACGGCGAAAAAGATTATGACAAGGCGGTACTGTCGCTTAAGGTAGGCGTTTGCACCCTCTCGGATTGCTTTTGCAATCTCCTTCATCTTGTCGGTACCTTCAGAGTTCTGCAGAACCCTGCGTTGCTGGATAAAGGCGAAACCAATCGCAATGGCAGCACCCACTATCCCGAGCCAAAATAAAGCGTCCAACTTAATATCCTCCTGTTTTGCGGCGTCAACCACCGCGTGACATTGTATTGCCGACATTATGCCAACTTTTGGCAAATTGCACAAGCCTTCGAACTCTTTTCACCCAGGCGGCGAGAGCCAGTCCTTGGAAAAGTTTCGGCGCAAAGAAATATTCCCTAAATACGAAAAAATTATGGCATTCGGTATTGCGTAAAGATTTGTTCCATGGTATGCTAATAGCCTGTGGTTGCTTTATAGGGGTAACTGAAAGCAATTACCCTGCGACTCACGTAAAATCAACTGGCTGTAAGGGGGATGAGGTTATGACATTCATTCGGAACATGAAGATCAGGGGAAAGCTGTTTATGGGCTTTTTCCTGGTATTGGCAATCACGGCGTTTATCGCCATATTTGGTATTTACAACATCGACACAATCAATACCAACTTCGTTCTTATGCAGGACTACCCGTCCGCCAGGTATGACACTCTCAACTACCTGGCCACGGACATTATGGATTACAGGCGCATCGTAACGGCCATGGCCTTCCGCCTGGGCGACCTGTCCACCCTAAACGATCTGCGGGCCGAGGCCCTACGGACAAGGACCAGCCTGGATCGACTTGTGGACACTTACCAGGCCAGCCTGAACGCGGACGGCATGATTAACCCCGTCAGGCGGGCGGAGATGATCGTGGAATCGAACGACCTAAGAGCCCTTTTGCACCGGTATTCCGACGAGGTGCTGGAGGGCATGTTCGTCGCCGCCAGGGACGGCATACCCGGCGACCCGGTAAGCAGGGCGCGAATTGACACTTACCTGGATCTTGGGGGTGAAATATACGATCTCATCAGCTTCTCGTTTAACACGCTTCGGGATGCGGCGCAGGTTACCATGACGAACCGCTACCTGGAGATACAAGCCACCACCGCCAACACGATGGTAATAATGGTGATCCTGACCATCGCCGGCGTGATTTTGGGTCTTTTGATAGCTATGATGATATCCGGAATGGTAACCAAGCCCATAGTTCTTTTGACCGGAGCCCTTGAAACCGTGGCGAACGGCGACCTGACCAAGAGGCTCCCCGAGGACAGCAAGGACGAGATTGGCCAGGCATCCCGCTCGTACAACCAGTCCATGGGCGAGTTCAGCAAGATGATTGCCTCGATCAAGAGCAAGGCGACGGATCTGTCCGAAATAGGCACGAACCTGGCCAGCAACATGACGGAGACGGCCGCCGCGATGAACGAAATCGCCGCCAACATCCAGAGCGTAAAGGGCCGGGTGCTGAACCAGAGCGCCAGCGTCACCGAGACCAACGCCACAATGGAACAGGTCACCAACAACATCAACAAGCTAAGCAGCCAGGTGGATCGCCAGACAGGCGCGGTGTCGCAGGCATCGTCCGGCGTCGAGGAAATGATCGCGAACATCCAGTCCGTCACCGCGACGCTCGTAAAGAACGTCCAGAACGTAAGGGAACTGCAGGAAGCCTCGGAGACGGGCAAAAACAGCCTGCAAGAGGTCGCGTCGGACATCCAGGACATCGCTAGGGAGTCCGAGGGGCTTCTGGAAATCAACTCGGTAATGGAAAACATTGCCAGCCAGACCAACCTTCTTTCGATGAACGCCGCAATCGAGGCCGCACACGCCGGGGAATCCGGCCGGGGCTTCGCGGTCGTCGCCGACGAAATCCGCAAGCTGGCGGAATCCTCCAGCGAGCAGTCCAAGACCATCGGCACGGTTCTTAAGAAGATCAAGGAATCGATGGACAAGATTACCCGTTCGACCGACAACGTGCTGAACAAGTTCGAGGCGATAGACCAGGGCGTAAAGACCGTCGCGGAGCAGGAAGACGCCATCCGCAGGGCCATGGAAGAGCAGAACGCGGGGAGCAAGCAGGTCCTGAGCGCCGCGGTTCAGGTAGGCGAGGTGACCAAGCAGGTAAGCGGCAGTTCCGTGGAAATGCTCGAGGGCAGCAAGGAAGTCATCCAGGAAAGCAAGAACCTGGAAAGGGCGACGCAGGAGATAACCAACGGCATCAACGAGATGGCCGCCGGCGCGGAGCAGGTAAACAAGGCGGTAAACACCGTCAACGACCTTACCGGCAGAACCAAGGAAAACATTTCCTCGCTGGTAAAATCCGTTTCAGGCTTCAAGGTTTAACCGGCGTTTCGCATTGCGCGTAACAAAAAAGAGCCTTTGGAACTTCCAAAGGCTCTTTTTTTTTGCTACATATGGAACAACGCCTAGGCTTTCTCGGTGCAACGGAATCGAATGACGCCGTCAATCTTCTTGAGCTGCTCCAAAACGTTTTCGGGAATCTTCTGCTCGGTGTCGATGATGTTGTAGGCAAAATCCCCCCAGTGGTGGTTGACCAGATCCGCAATGTTGATGTTCGCCGCGGCAAGGATCGTCGTTATCTGCCCGACCATGTTGGGAATGTTGCGGTTTATAACAAGCAACCGGT
>Ga0209755_10000734_pt1 | contig 57635 bp, 44 predicted proteins | sample TergutCo191P1_FD_187301 | JGI IMG/M metagenome (GOLD analysis project Ga0209755, IMG submission 187301) | Cornitermes sp. P1 segment gut microbial communities from Petit-Saut dam, French Guiana - Co191P1 (SPAdes) (version 2) | ecosystem: Host-associated > Arthropoda: Insects > Digestive system...
TACGATATGTTCAAGATGTTCCTTTGTCGGATTTTGACTGCGTGAATAATCAAAACCCGTACTCTGCCCGACACCGGGGTGGGCAAAGGTTGAGGATGCAAAAATAGGAACGGAAACTGCACCGGTTGTATCGTATTTTTTATCACAGCCATGTATGCAAAGCGTGCTTATGTCCATGACTGAATATTATTATATGTTTAGTATGTATTCAAGGGGGACTTTCGTTTGTTGTTTTAGGTTGATGAATCGGCGTGTTTGCGCTTATTAATTTACTCTGGGGAATGCTTCGCCTTCCATGTAAAATACATCGTCGTTTGATATAGGGCCGTCAAATTGATAAATTAAAATACGCGGCTTTGCGTTATCTGTTACAATTAAATTTTGCTCTAACCTTAGCTGAACCCCGGCAGGAAACAAGCCTATTTCATAACTTAAACGGCCGTCATCATATAAGCTCCAAAAATAAGCGCCGTTATTCTTGTTGAAATCGCCTGTAGTAATACTAGCTATAGATACGGTATCACTGTTTAGGAAAATTCCGTCCGCATAAAGGCGGTTTCTTGTATATGCGTTTGACCATATTCCTGCCGATTCAGAAAAATCACCATTCAAAATATTCGCGTAAACATCAACTCCAGCTTTATACTCAGAAAGAATAACAGGCGCGCCTTCGCCTGAGTCATTGCCGGATATAGCAAAATATCTTTTAATTTCATTTCTGTCGTAGAAGGCAACTGCTCTGTGCGGAAAACTTCCGGCTCCAAGCCAATTGACTACAAACGGCGTATCAGGTCTTATAATTGAACTTGCTAATGACGCTTCTTCAATGAGAAAAAATTCTCCCTTCGTTTCGTTATATTCAATTCGGATTGCAAGAAATTCTAAATCTACCGCATTCGTTGATGTAAAAATTATTTTTGGTTCAAGAGGCGCGTTCTCATCAATATACGTGAAATAATTTTCAAATTGATTTAGAATTTCTTGCGCAGCAATTGTAACTTTTATTTCTGTGCCTGCTGCGGTAAACCATAAATCGCCGCCCAACATGGCAGAGGGATCAAAACCTGCGCTAAAATTTTCTTCTGTATCAGCGGTATGTGTTTGAGTTTCGTTCTTTTTGCTGCATGATGCGAAAATCAACACGAAAATTAAAATGCCGATTAAACCAAATTTTAACTTCATAAATTGCTCCTATAAATTTATTCTGTCATTCCAAATTCTTCGAGTATCTGCGCTTCCGTAAATTGCTGTATCTTTTCTTCCCATGCACCGTTATTTTGCAATATTCCGATGGTGCGGATATAAATATCATTATCTGTATCATAATTTTGATTTTCTTTATGGATTAAAGTTAATTCTCCGTTGATCCATTTATATTCGTTGTTGGTATACATCATACCTGCGTATCCGTCATTTGTATGCATTGATAAAGTTTTATTTTTTTCATCAATGAAAATGTTTGGTATGCCTGACATTTTTTCGTGATACTCGTATCTTTTTGCTTTTGGATTATAGATGAAGTAATTGTTCCAAAAAGTAGTATTCCCTGTTCCGGCAAAAACGGCAATATCCATAAACCCGTCAAAATTAAAATCATCAACATCAATGTTATATGTACTGTCTTCCCCTATTGAATAATACGGATACCAGTCTCCGGGAATTTCAAGCGTTTGTCTTGCGCCGTCATAATCGAAAACTATTTTTTCTGTAATGTAATATCTGCTGTCTTCGTCGTAATGGTAAAAAACAGTCATAGAGATTTTTTGATTTTTAAATGTTACGTTATGCGCTATCTGCTGCGGATGCGTCTTGTAATATTCTTCATCGCTTGAGCGGGCTAATTCCTCGGCAATGCGGTCTTTTATTTTATCTGCTTGAGTAATTTCCCCGTCGTAATTATTGATGTCAACGCCGGCAGGTAACGCTTCGTAACCGGCGCTGCCTGAACTTTTGCCGCGATTGCAAGCTGTAAAGACAAGCGCGGTAATCACAATGATCGTAAACCCTTTTTTTATGATTGTTAAAAAGTTTTTCATCTTTTACCTCACCGTAAAATTAATGTTATTTTATCTAAGTTTTTAAAAACACAAAAAATACGGCAAGCACAAGACACATAAAAGCGGCAAAATGATTCCAATGGATCGAACCGCTCTGAAGGAGAGTTGTTGAAATAATACAGAAAACGGCAAGGCTTACAACTTCTTGAATCACTTTAAGCTGAATCAAATTAAAGTTCCCGCCGTTATCTACAAAGCCCAAACGATTTGCAGGAACTTGAGCGCAGTACTCAAAAAAAGCAATGCCCCAGCTTATAAGAATAATTGAAAATAAACCAAGTTTTTTAAATCCTTCAATTTGGCTAAAACGCAAATGACCGTACCAAGCAATTGTCATAAATGCATTTGATACAATCAATAGTCCAACGGCGATGATGCTTCGAGTCATGATAATTTTTTATAAACAAATTATAACTTTTTGTCAATATGATCTTGATCACTACGATCAAGATCACTTATAAATTTTTAATAACCTGTGATGTGATGGTTTGAACCGCTTTTAAAACCGTAACCGGTAATAAGTTTCGCAAATGCGCTTTGAATCCGCCCTTCCCTGTCGTTGTTTGAGATTTTACTTTAATTAAAGCCACATTAATTATAATGAGTTCCTATTTAGATAATTCCATAATTTCTTCCTATAAATGAACGAACAGCGCATTTTGCAGTTACTGTTTGTTAAACGCTGGTATCGCATTTTTATATTTAACTTTCTTTTTTCTTTCTAAAAAATGCTTTTTCATTAAATCGAGGTAATTTATTAAATAATTCTAAATATTTTGATAAACAAACGTACTCCTCTTTTGCAACATCTCCCATATACAATAAATCATTCGGCGATAATGTTCGTGAACCGCAATGTGGAAATGGCTTTAAAGATATATACATTTTATCAATCCATTCATTATCTTCATTATTTAATTCATGTTTCATTCTATATGCAGCACCATGTTCTTTGCAATTACTATAAATTCCTCTAAAGAACTGATATAATCTACCTCTCAGATATTTTTTAGAAACTGACATACCAAAATAAATAATATCTTGTATAAAATCAAAATCATTATTATGTAAATTTTGACTAGAATATGCTATAGCATAGACACCTGGACAGTGATGCCCTGCTCGTTCTAACAGTATCTTTTGGCTTTTTATATGAACCCATTTTGAAAAATTTATTCCCATAATTAATTATCCCATGATCCATAAATTGTTGGAGGTAGTGGAGAAGGAGAGGAATAGATTCTAATATATGTTAAATTTTCATTAACGCTAGCAGTAGTATCTTTCTTTCTTCTAAATATAGGATCGTTATGGTCAACATATACAGCATGTCCATTAGAAGAATTTGATTGATTACCATTTACATTGTCTGAAACATAACCAGTAATAATTCCACCAGTTTTCTCAAACCTAACATAATCATCTATAATAAATACACCTCCACCACGACCGGAAGATGTATTATTAGTAATTAAACCATCATTCATTATAAAAGAACTATTACTATTAACGTAGACACCTCCACCAAGATCGGAAGAATTATTAGTAATTAAACCATCATTCATTATAAAAGAACTATAACTATTAACGTAGACACCTCCACCAAGTTTGGAATTATAATTAGCTAATATACGATTACCAGATATTTCTCCACCATTCATTGTAAATGTAGAATTTTTGATCGATACTCCACCACCACCACAGTAACTAAGACCACCAGATACAATATTTTTTGTTATTTTACCATCATTCATTGTAAATTCCCCTGAAAAATATACTCCACCACCAGTATTTCGAGCCTCATTATTAGTTATTTCTCCTCCATTCATAGTAAAAGAACCAAAGTTTGATATATATACTCCACCACCATCACCATCAACATAATTTCCAGAAATTTCCCCACCATTCATAATAAGTGTTCCAGGAGCGGAATCACTTCCTGAAACATGTACTCCTCCTCCTTCTCCAGCAAAACTGGAACCAGATAATTTATATTTATTATTTGTTATTTTAGCATTTTGATTAATTATTAAAGTACCACCAGAATTTACTTTAATCAGACTAGCATTATTATTATTGTTAACATTACCTGATAAAGTAATATTATGATCGAGAATTAAAGTAACCCCTTCATATATTGTAAAAAGTGAACCTGTACCATATATGTATATTATTCCAACATCATTACTAATAATTCGTATTGAAATATTATTCAAAAAAGATAGTCCTATAGGATTAAGATATTCAGTAGAATTTACTTCAACAATATAATTTCCATTATTAACTGCATTAGAAAAAAGCCATTGGAACTTTTCTATAATAGTTGAGCCAGAAACAAAAATAGCAGATTCCCATTTTGCATATAAAATTATATTAGTGGTAACAATATCTTTATTAAAATTCCATTTGCTTGATAATTCATGTTCTTTATACCATCCCTCTAAGAAAAAACCTTCCTTACTCATAAATGCTGGTTCAATAATTATACTTCCTTCTTCTGCATTGTTAATTGGACTAACTGCACTGCCACCATTGCTATCAAAACTTATATAGTACAAATATTTTATTTCAAATTCAGTACAAGGAAGATTTTGACAATTTCTAATTTTATTACCTGCTGAACTTGGAGTTGCAACGGTTATTATCCAGTTTTCAATGAATCCATGTCCGAGTTTTGGGATGACAACATCATCTTGCCTTTTCGCACAGCGACTACATACTATTTCTTTCAAACCATCTATTTCACAAGTTGCAGGTATCTTCACCATAGCTTCACCCCAATTATGTCCAAGTACATTTATTACAATATCATCAGTTATATGACACAAATTACATGTTACAGTTCCTTCACCATTACTTATACAATCTGCTTCCGTTCCTTCATAATTTCCCCAGTTATGAGCATTAGGACTTGGACTTCCTATAGTACGTGTTGTTACTTCACCACAAGTGCAAGTTCCTGTTTCTATAGCAGATTGAATACATGTAGCATGAGTTGTTATTCTCCAAATTCCAAATTCGTGTTTATGAGATTGCATAGATCCATTATCACAAGTCATTAATGAAAGCCCAATTATTGTAATTAATATACTAGCTAGGAAATATTTCATTTAATTACCCTCACCATAACAAAGTTTATTAAATTCTTCTTTTACATCTTCAAAAGATATTAAATTATTTTTCTTTAAATTCTTAAAACGATTTTTTCCTGGCGTAGAAACAAGAGCTTCAAAGAAAAATTGAACTATTTCCTCGGCAGAATTAAAATTTTTAGCACGTTCTATACTTTTCATTGTACCTTCGATTAACTTTGCTTTCTCTGATGGACTTACATTTAATTTTTTTTCCTTTTCCAAATTCTTAGCCCATACTTGCTCATAAAGAAAATTAAATAATTGTTCCTTTGTTGCAACGATCTTTCTACACATAAAATTCACTCCTTAATATTTTTTAGGTCAGAATCTTTATCGTTCTGTCCCTATTGTTCTTAATAATCTCCCTGAAGCAACATCCCAAATTTTTTCAGATGTTGTCGATCTCGGCTTATCTGTTGATGAACATGAATTGATAATTAAAGTTTTTAAAAGAAGAAGCAAAAGAAGTTTATGTGTATTCAATTTAAGCTCCTTTTTTATTAAAAACCTTATTAAATTCAAAAATTAATATAAAACATAAATATGCATTTATTCTATTATATACATAATAATGTATTATATCAAGCCTCTATGACATAATTATGTTATTTTTCCGTATATGACTGTATTTTCGAAACGATTACAATCAGAAATTGACTATTTAGGTCTTAATCGAAAGGAATTTGCAGCAAAAATCGGTATAAAAAAGCGGGCTTTAGACGCATATTTAGGTCCCCAACAATCCATGCCACCCGCCGACACAGCGGTAAAAATAGCCGCCGCCCTCGGCGTTTCGGTGGAATACCTTGTAACCGGCAAGGAATACCGTCAGACCGTAGACATTTCCGGCTACCTTCAATTCAGAGACATACTTGATGATTTAACCGTCTTGCCCGATAACACCCTTTCTCCTATTAAAGCTGTTATAAAAGAATTTGCGGACTCTGTTCGTGTTAAAAAGGAATAGTTTTTTATTAAGTATTAATCCAAAATAATTGCGTCTAACGCAGGAGATGACTCTTACATTATAATAGCGGGTAAGCACAGAGCACACAATGAATCATCGGTTTTAAGAGTTCGATCAATATCAGACATATTATCGAAGTAATTTTATTGACTATTTACAGGGGGGAAGATATTATTTGTTCATGGTAAATACAAAGCAGCTTTATTATTATGTTATGTGCGTATCCGCTTTTGCGCAGGTAAAGGGCTTAAACCAAAAAGACGCTTATAATTACCTTGAAGATTATAAAGGCATTACCTTCCTGGAAGAATGTTACGACGCAGAGCATTGCCTTTCCATTGAAGACGCGGTTGATGATTTAACCGCTGTCTGTAAAAGCAATGGAGGTAATATCGAATGATTCTTTATCATGGGTCTAATGTTATTCATGGCTAAAGATAAAATAGAGCTAATGATAAATTTAGTTACCGAAGATGTTGTGTCAGCCATTATCGAAGAAACATCTGTTTCTGTTCAGGAAGCGATGAGAGCGTTTTATAATTCCGAAGCATTTGACAGACTATGCGATCCTGAAACAGGGCTGTACCGCGAAAGCGGCGGTTATGTGTATGAACTTTACAAACAGTTAAAAAGCTGCCTGTAGTAACGGGCTGTTTCAGACTGCTTAGATAAGTCACCTTTTCGCCATAAGCCGCCGGCTAATGATAGTGCCTGTTATCTGCACAGCTTCGACTAGAATTAAAATGATGATGACGGCGGCTATTGTTACGTCGATTCTAAATCGGTAGTAGCCGTAGCGGATTGCGAGGTCTCCTAGTCCGCCGCCGCCAAGCGCGCCTGCCATTGCGGAATAGCCGATGAGGTTTATGATAGTCAGAGCGAGACCGGAAACAAGCGCGGGGAGGGCTTCGGGGATCAGCACTTTAAAAATGATTTGCAAATTAGTAGAGCCCATCGCTCTTGCTGCGGTTAATACGCCTTTGTCCACTTCTTCAAGAGCGGACTCAACAACACGCGCTACAAAAGGCGCGGCGGCTATTGAAAGCGGGATTATTACTGCGGTGGGTCCTATGCTGGTTTTAATTATCATCCTTGTGAATGGGATAAGAAGTATCATCAATATGATAAAAGGTAATGAACGAAGCAGATTTACAATGCGTGAAACTATATTGTATGTTATTCTTCGCGGTATAAGACCGGCGGGAGATGTGACAAAAAGATAAGTTCCAAGAGGAAAGCCCAGAAGTGAAGCAAGCACTGCCGATGCAAATGTCATAAAAACTGTTTCAAGTGTCGCCTGCGGAAGCATAGAAAGAACTTCCATTAATTTTTCGTTAACCATAAATTAATTCCTTTGCAGCTTGTGTTTTCGGCGCGTTAAAAATTTCTGAGACTGCCGCTTGTTCCACAGCTATCCCTTTTTCAAGAACTACAACCTCTTGGCATACTTCGCGGATTACTTCCATCTGATGTGTTATAAGAAAAATCGTTATATTCAATCTTGAGTGTAAATCTTTTATCAGTGCTAAAATGGAGCGTGTGGTTTGCGGATCGAGAGAACTTGTCGCCTCATCGCAGAAAAGCACTTGAGGGTTTGCGGCTAACGCTCTTGCGATTGCCACTCTTTGTTTCTGACCGCCGGAAAGTTCGCTCATTCTAGCTGTGCGTTTATCTTTTATATCTACCATTTCTAAAAGTTCGTCAACTCGTTTTAAAATTTCTTTTTTGTTCATTCCGGCTATTTCAAGAGGGTAAGCGATATTTTCAAATGCGTTACGCGATCCTAAAAGGTTAAAATTTTGAAATATCATCCCCATCTTTCTGCGCTGTTCCAGAAGAAGCTGCCCTTTTAAAACATCGACTCTTCTTGAATTATAAAAAACTTCGCCGTTGTCCGGTTTTTCAAGAAGGCTGGCTATCCGCAGCAAGGTTGATTTTCCCGCGCCGCTTTTACCGATAATTCCAAAAATCGAGTTATCAGGAATTTCAATATTAATATTTTCAAGAACTGTAATGCCGGGATATGCTTTGCAGATGTTTTTAAGAATAATCATTTTAATAGAATAGCATAAATTGTAAAATTAGAAAATATATGTTTTATATAGCCGTTCTTTTGTTATTATGTTAGATTATCTGTAATTACTAATGATAAGGACAAATAATGAAATTGACCATGCGATGGTTCGGGCCGGGATATGATCCTGTAACGCTTGATAAGATTCGTCAGGTGCCGGGTATAAAAGGAGTTATTACCTCTCTTTACGGAAAGCAGCCTGGGGAAGAATGGAAAAAAGAAGAATTATCCGCTTTAAAAAAACAGGTTGAGGAGAACGGTCTTGTTATCGCCGGTATCGAAAGCGTTAATGTTCATGACGCGATAAAAACCGGAAGCGGCGGGCGTGATATGTATATCGAAAGATATATCGAAACGTTAAAAACAATTTCCGAAGCCGGAATAAATTTGGTTTGTTATAATTTTATGGCGGTCTTTGACTGGACACGCTCTGATTTGGCAAAGGTACGCCATGACGGTTCCACTGTAATGTCTTATGATCATAAAATAATCGAACAATTAAGCGCTGATAATATAATCGATACAATGTTTAAAAAAGCTGATGATTTTCTGCTTCCCGGCTGGGAGCCGGAACGCATGGCAAGAATCAAAGAACTTTTTAAAATGTATCATAATATTGATGAAGAAACTTTATTTGCAAATCTTGAGTATTTTATAAAAGCGGTTATGCCCTCATGTGAAAAATACGGAATAAAAATGGCTATACATCCTGACGATCCTGGCTGGTCTGTCTTTGGATTGCCGCGTATAATGAAAAATAAAAACGATCTTTTACGCCTTGAAAAAATATCAGACAGCCCGTGCAACGGCATAACGCTTTGTTCTGGAAGCCTTGGAACAAATCCCGATAACGACATTCCAGATATTATCCGCAGTTTAAAAGGGCGCATTCATTTCGCGCATATCAGGAACGTTAAACACAACAGCCCGCGCAATTTTGAAGAATCGGCGCATCTTTCAGAAGACGGCTCGCTTGACATGTACGCGATCATGAAAGCATTATGCGATATAGGCTTTGACGGCCCTTTGCGCCCGGATCACGGCAGATGTATTTGGGGAGAAGTTTCTGTACCCGGATATGGGCTTTTTGACAGAGCTATTGGATTGAGTTATCTTTCAGGTCTTTTAGAAGCTATTAAAAAATCAAATAAATAACTGAATACATATTTGACAAAAATAAAAAAATAAATTAAACTTATCATGTATATTTCAAAGGAAGTGAGGTGCAAATCCCCCGCTAACCCGTAACTGTAATTGGGAAGATTCCGTCAAGTAACGAAAGTTACATACGGTCACTGTTTGACTAAGCTGTCAGATGGGAAGACCGATGGATGAACCGCCCATAAGTCAGGAAACTTTGGTATACGCGCTTTCTTGTGAAAGCGAATTATTTTCAAGGTTCGAGGAAAAGCCTGTGAAAAGCCCACGATGTTTACATCGCATTATCATATCTTGAATTAATTTCTCGTCAAGGATTTGATACGGTCTTTTTATCTTTTCTCCGAAAAGGAGAGTTTTATGATCTTATTTACAAGGAGTCTCTTGCAAAAAAACTTGCGATGTTTACATCGCGGATTCACAGAAAGCAATGCGCGGTTTGAAAAACACGCATTTTGCTTTTCATTATTAGCATTAGTGATGTTAGCAGGCGCGATGTTTATTTCCTGTGATTTTGACAGCGGCAATGCAATTGAAATTAATGCCAAACAGCCGAGTATCAGCGTTCAGCCTGTAGGCAGTTTTTGGAATGTATTTCCAGAAGAAAACAACACGTTTAATTTATCAGTGACAGCTAACATTACAGACGCCGGAAATCTTACCTATCAATGGTTTTCAAACACAAGCAACAGCGCGACAGGAGGCGTTGCAATAGGAACAGGCAATCCCCTCTCTCTTAATAAAAATAATTATAAAACAAACGGAAGTAAATATTTTTATGTGATAATAAAAAACACAAATAATAATGCAAACGGTGATAAAACCGCAACAACAACAAGCACTGTCGCAGAAGTTACCGTTGCCGGTAATCCCGATACCGCTTATACAACAAGCGCAATGCCGGAAAATTTAAAAGGGACATGGATATACGAAGGTGATTATCCTGAAACATATATAATTGACGAAACGACATTTGATTCAGGATATTACAAAGGAACTATTGCCGGACACCGCAGTAACAATAACGGTGATGGATATATCACTATTGAATATACAGAGGCGAATAATCCGGCATCAATCGGACAATTCTATGTTATTCATTATAAAGGTCTTACAACATCGAAAATATCACTCTCAGGCGCGTATCTGGGCGCAGACCCCGATTTCGATTGGACAGAAGGAACAAGCGGCAAAGCGACTCAAGCGGAAGCGGAAGCTGTAATGACAGTTTCCGCAGGGTACTTTGGAATGTACAGCGAGTGCAATTTATATGTCCCCGATGAAGAAATATTCGCTAATACTGCAGAAACTAAATACATTGACAGCGATGGTTCTTTTATACTGAATGATGATGAAGAACTTTATTCCTTATGAGAGATTGCAGTAATCTTAAATAAAACCGCAGGAGGAAAACGATGATAAAAAAAACTATAACACAACTCATTTCCGTTTTCCTCCTTGCCTTTCTTCTCTTTTTCAGTTGTCATCAGCCATCTGACAATGAACATGAAGAAATAATTACACCGCCTGAAACGCCGTCTGAGGAAATACCGTCAACTCAAATTACCGCGTTATCTGCAATTCGCGCAGACGGCGGGCTTTCTATCGGCTGGACGGCGGAAATAGGAATTGAATATGAAGTGTGGTATGGAACTGATAATAATACAAAAAACGCGATCAAGTGGAACGGCGAGATTACCGTATCGCTTCCTTCAATCAATCCCCTTTGCGCTGTCGCCGGAACTGTTATCAATAATCTTGATAACGCGAAAAAGTATTATGTGTGGATAAAAACCGGAAACAAATTCAGTGATGTAATAATAGAAACACCTGAAAGCTCTCCGGCAGTAATTCCTGATTATTTCGCGTTTGTTTCAGGCGGAACAATTACAGGAAGCCATAACTATTCCATGTCCATTACAGTGCCTGTTGAGCCTCCCGGCTATATGAACGCCGGAAAAACACTTATTAAAAAAGGAGTATTTGTCGAAGGTAGAAAAATCACACTTGATTCTTTTTTCATGTCAAAATATGAAACAACAAGACAGCTTTGGTATGATGTGCAAGTTTGGGCAGAAGCAAACGCTTACTCTTTTCAAAACAGAATAATTGCGCCTAACGAAACAAATAAAAATTTACCTGTTAGCAATATTAATTGGCGGGACGCGATAGTTTGGTGTAACGCTTACAGCGAGATGTCTTCTCTTGAACCTGTGTACTTTCATAATGAAACTGTAATCCGTGATTCAAGAAATGAAAATTCAACTGCTTGTGACAATGCGGTTATGGATAAAAACAAAAAAGGCTACAGGCTTCCAACAGAAATTGAACGCGAATACGCAGCCCGCGGCGGAGATCCCGGAAAAGCCGATTGGATGTTTTTATTTTCGGGAAGTAATGACGCAGATGATATTGCATGGCATCACGGGAATTCCGCATACACGATTAAAAATGCCGGAACAAAAAACGCAAACCGTCTCGGCATATATGACTTGTCAGGAAATGTTCAAGAATGGGGTTGGGGATGGATGAATTACGGAAGGGATGTTACTGCAAAAACTCTGTTGGACGGAGAAGCATACGGAAGCCCTTTCATTCAACAGCCTATGGCTGGCGGAGGGGTCGGTTCAAATATTACCATGTCATGTGTTGCAGACCGTTGGGGTTACAATACAAGTTACAAAGACGCATATGTCGGTTTGCGCGTTATGCGAAAGGCTAAATAGATGAGATTCATTTTAAAAACAATAATAATTCTTCTGCTCTTTGTTAATTGCGAACTTTACGGCAAAATCAGCGATGATGATTCAAACATTCAAGGTTCTTTGCCTTCTCTCCTTTTGGGAGAATGGGCTTTCATACAACCCGGATTAACTACTCCTGCGGAAAGATACGTCATAGAAGAAAACACAATTCAATACGGTTACGGCGAGGGAGAGTCACAATACGATTATAAAGGAGATATTCTTTTTGTTTCAAATTACAGCGCAGATTCAGGGGTTATAATTATTAAATATTTTGATACAGAACGACCAAGTTATACAGGATATAACGGAAATTTATTTTTCGGAATCTATTATCGTAATTTAAAAAACAACACAGTGCAGCTTGCAAATGCAATCAACCTTTCAGACTTTACCGCGCCTGACACAAAAACTCCGGAAGAAGCTATCGCAAAGTTTACACGTTTAAAAATGGGAAATTATGTTGATTGGAGCGCGGTTCAGCATCAAAGCAGAGTTTTAAAATGAAAAATAAAAAATTACTTTTTTTTATTTTTTTTCTTGGGATAATTTTTTCACAGTTGCAGGCGCAGGAAAACACAGACGAATACAACGATGACGCTTTTCTTTTTGTAGAAAAAGACGGCATTACAATTACAGGAAGCAATAATACAACTCAGCAAATAGAAATTGTCAGCAGAGAAACCATAGAAAAAATTCAAAGCCGAGATGTCCCTTCCCTTCTTGAAGAATCAATAGGATTGGGTGTTACGCGCTACGGCCCTTACGGAAATAAAGCGGATATAAATATTCGGGGTTTTAACACAAAACGTACCGCTATTTTAATTAACGGAATTCCTGTTAACTCTGCCGCATCAGGAGATTTTGATTATAATTCGGTTGATCCTTCGTCAATAGAAAGAATCGAAGTTATTCACGGCGGTTCTGATACCAAATACAATGTTTCAGGCGCAATCGGAGGAGTGATCAATATAATCACAGTTAAAAAGCAAAACCCCGGCTGGATTTTCGGCGGAGGCGTTTTTAATACTTCGTATCTGCCGGGGTCTTATAACAAACAATACGGCGGTATCGGCGATCCTCAATGGCAGGGATTGGCGGACACGCAAAACATCAATATTTTCGGCGCATACGGCGATGAAAATAATTCATTTCGATTTGATATTTTCGGCAATCGTGCGGGAAATAATTTTTTATATCAGGATGAATACGGTTATGCCCGCCTCAAAGAAGGAAATGGAATTTTAGATGCAGGAGCGTCTGTTTCTTATCTTCATGAATTTCAAAATTATTCCAAGCTCATAACAACAGGCGCTTTTTATTTCGGCGATAAAAATATTCCGGTATCAGGTTATACATCGGAATATGCAATACAAAACGATCTTGCAGCAAGAGGGAATTTAATGTTTGAAATTCCAAAATTTTTTCATGATGATTTTTCTATGGAATTAAGTTTAAGCTATAACTGGAAAAAATTAACTTATGATCAGGGCGGCGCATCATCTATTCATAATGAACACAGTGTTTCTTTAATAAACCGTTGGAGTTGGTATGCAAATTCAAAACTTGTTTTTCGTTTCGGCGGCGATTATAATTTTATCAATCTTGATTCTACAAATTTGGGACAGAAAAATATTCACTACAGCAATAGAGGCGGTGTTTATTTAACTTGCGAATTTCTTCCTGTAAACTCTTTTCTTTTAATAATTTCGTTTAAAGGAATCACAGACGGTAAAGAAATAGTTCCTATCCCAAAAATCGGTTTATCATGGTCAATAAAAGAAAACATCACTCTTAAAAATAATTATTACCGCAGTTTTAAATTCCCTGATTTTAACGATCTTTATTGGGTGCAAGACGGTTTTATGGGAAATCCGAATTTAAAAAACGAAGATGGTTGGGGTATTGATTTAGGAATCGAATTTTTTAATAAAAAAAGTTTTAAAATAAATTCTGTCTTTTACTGTGAACAGACTGACAATTCCATACATTGGAATAATTCTTCCGGTATTTGGCAGCCGGAAAATTACGGCACAGGAATATTTTTAGGATGGGACAGCAAGCTTGAATATTTTTTGCCTTTTAAAATCGGTTTTTTGGAAAAGCCGATTATAAATTTTTCGTATCTTTTTCAAATAAGCCGATTATTAAGCGGCGATCTTACTTTTAATGACAACAAAAACATTCCTTATATACCGGTACATACTTTAACCGCGTCTTTGGAACTTCCGTGGAAAACGAAAAACAAAGAATATCCGGGAGCGTTCATTATTTCATGCCGCTTTGAAAGCGTACGTTATGCCGATACCGCAAATATTACCGAGTTAAAACCTTATTTTATTTTAAATATTTTGTATAATCAAAAAGTAAATAAAAACATTTTTGTCTTTGGAAAGATTAATAATGTTACCAATACTCATTATGTTTCTTTTGCAGATTACTCGATGCCGGGAATTTCATTGACATTAGGGTTACGCGCAAATTTGGAGGTAAAGTAAAATGATAAATAATAACAATATAAGAAATACAATTTTGATACTTTTCATTTTTATTTTATTTACTAACTGCAATGCAGCGAAAAGCAATGAAATAATTGATAGAACGGGCAGAAATATCGTTATACGAAATCCGATTAATAGAGTTGTTTCGACCGCTCCTTCAAATACAGAAATAATTGTTGATCTAGGAAAGGCGGAAAAACTTGTCGCAATCGACAAACATTCTGCTAACATTGAGGGGATTCCTGACGGGCTGCCGTTACTCGATTTTTTCTATCCTGATGCAGAGGTGATAATCAATCTGAAACCCGATCTTATCATTGCAAGCGGGCATAATCCTACAGGAAGCGGCGAAGACCCTTTCAGTCTGTTACGCGAAATGGGTATTCCTGTTGTGTATATTTCAATGAGCAAAAGTATCGAAGATATTTACAAAGACATTGAGTTTATCGCAAAACTTCTGCAAGCCGAAGAAAGAGGTGAGAAACTTGTTACATGGATGAAACAACAGATTAATTCAATTATAAAAGCGGCAGAAGATATAGAAATTGTAAAAACCGTTTACTTTGAAATTTCCGCCGCGCCTGATATGATGACTTTCGGAAAGGATAGTTTTATTGATGATATGATAAAAACAGTCGGTGCGAAAAATATTTTTGCAAACGAAAACTGGCTTGTCAGCCCAAGCGCGGAAGCTGTAATAAACAGAAATCCAGATGTAATTTTGACTAACGTAAATTATATTGATGATCCTATCGGTGAGATAAAAAATCGCCCCGGCTTTAATCATATAAATGCGGTAATAAATGATCGTATCTATCAGATAGACACCGACAGCTCGGTGAGACCTTCTGCTCATGTGTTATACGCAATATATCAGATGTCACACGCTATTAACCCGGAGCTTTATGAACTGCAATAAAAAAATAATTATAAGCATAGTAATTTCTCTCTTCATAATAATTATATGCGCATCACTTGGAAGCTCTAACATCAGCTTTACAGAAACAATTCAGATAACACTTCACAAAATTTTCCGCATTCCTCTCTCACAGGAAATTGATCAAAGAGATGTTTCCATCGTGTGGCTCTTGCGCCTGCCGCGTGTGTTACTCGCATTTCTTGTCGGAGGAAGCCTTGCAATGAGCGGCGCTGTCTGCCAGTCGATTCTTCGCAACCCTCTTGCTTCCCCCTACATTTTAGGGGTATCATCAGGCGCATCACTTGGAGCGGGAATAATAATTATAAGCGGGATTGCGCTTCCTTTTTTGGGCGGCTTCTCGCTGCCGCTAACGGGTTTTATTTTCGGTCTTGCAACTGTTTTTTTTGTCGCGTCTTTTTCTTCACGTATCGACAAATCAATGTCGAATAACACAATCATTCTTTGCGGTATGGTACTCTCCCTCTTTTTAAATGCAATCCTAACAACACTAAGCGCAGTCTTTTCTGACGATCTTCGCCGCATCGCTCTCTGGCAGATGGGAAGTTTCGCCATGCGCGGCTGGACTTATGTCTGGCTGCTTTTGCCGTTTTTGGCAATAGGCATTGCAGGAATTATTTTTTATACAAAAGAAATGGACATCCTAAGTTTCGGCGATGATGCGGCAAAATCAGCCGGAATGGAAACAAGCTCGGTAAGAAAAAAATTGCTCGCTCTTTGCACGGTACTAACAGGAGCGTCAGTCGCTTTAAGCGGCGTTATCGGTTTTGTGGATTTAATTGCACCTCACGCAGCGCGAAAGATCATCGGTTCGCATCATAAATATTTAATACCTTTGTCTTTCTTGCTTGGCGGCTCTCTTATGGTTTGCACTGATCTTGTTGCGAGAACGATAATTTCTCCATCGGAACTTCCTGTCGGAGCGATTACCGCAATTATCGGTGCGCCGTTTTTTGCTTGGGTGTATTTCAGACGGAGAAAATCCTAATGCTTGAAGTTAAAAATTTATACGCAGGTTATAACGGCGTTGATGTAATCTTCGATATTGATTTCAGCGTGAAGGAAGGGGAAAGTTTTTGTATACTCGGACCTAACGGCTGCGGTAAAAGCACCTTACTCAGATCGATTGCGCGTATCATCAATTACAAAGGAAATGTTTTGATCAATGAGATAAACGCTTCTGCAATCCCGCGTAAAGAACTTGCAAAAAAAATCGCGCTTTTAAGTCAGAATGAACAAATCTTTTTTCCCTTTTCAGTTTATGAAACCGTTTCTATGGGGCGTTATGCGTACTCTCAAGGTTTTTTAAAAAATCTTTCCGCAGAAGATAAAATAGTTATCGAAGAGATAATAAAAAAATTGGATATATGGGATATTAAAGACCGCATGATTGACGAGCTTTCAGGCGGTACTTTACAGAGGGTTTTTCTTGCAAGAACTCTCGCGCAAACTCCTGAAATAATTTTACTTGATGAGCCTGCCAATCATCTCGATCTTAAACATCAAATAGAACTATTAAAATTTTTAAAAGAGTGGGTCAAAGAAAATAATAAAATTTTAATCGGCGTTTTCCACGATCTAAACCTTGCGCGTCAATTCGCAGAATACGCTCTTGTCATGAACAAGGGAAAAACAGCCGCTAACGGGAAAATAGATGAAATTTTTAAAAGCGATGTTTTAAATAAGGTCTACGGTATTGATATTCAAACATTTATGCGCGAATCATTGAAAATGTGGTAAAAAATTAATTAAGGTAAAACTTATAATCTCACACCTCTTCTCGGATTAATTTTCTTATTGCCAAGTTACATATTTTTCCGTGTCGGACTGTATAAATATAAATCAACAGATTCTTAAATAATAAACAATTAGACATCTTGACTATTTTTTATTTTCTCTGCATCTTGTTATTATGTACCGAGGTCAGCCATCAAAACCCTTTACGCTCCCCAGCGAATATCGGAAGGCGGCAGACCGCCTTTTCCCAAAAGACGGAATTTTCAAAAGCCAAACCCCGGATTTAAAGGCATCCGCAGAATTTGCCAAAACCCTAGGAATCGGCATAGAATATCAACGTTTAATTTCCCTGGAAAAACAAAGCGGGGAATTGCATAAATTCTTAAATAATTTTCAAAATAATCTGGATTTGCTTATAACAAAAACCTGGGTAGATAAATCCGATGAAAACCGCAAAAACAACCTTCAGGACGGTGTTCCTACATTGATGGATTCAATAGAATGCGCGGCGAAAAACGGCGGGAATTTTGGAAAGGCAATCGATGATTTCAGCTCGATTTTAGACGAGCTTGCCTACCTCCTGTTCGGCGCTCAAAGCGAGAAAGAAGATTTTACAGAATACACATTCCGCATCGATGCGCAAATGGGTCTTTTTTGGTGGTATGGAAGCAAACTATATTTATTCAAAGAATTAAAAGATGAAAAAATTACATGGGCTGTTTTATTACTCGGTCTGTGTTACCTTACAAATTTTTAAAAGATTTTATTTTAAGGAAAGAAAATGATTAACCCTAAAGATGACGCGCAGCTAGAGCAGCGTGATGTTTACACAGGAACAGATTTTATCAGCGATTTTATTAAAGAAGATTTAGCGTCGGGACGATTTACTTATGTCCACACTCGTTTTCCTCCCGAACCGAACGGCTGGCTGCACATCGGTCACTGCAAAGCGTTTTTTATCGACTTTTCCATGGCGCAGCGTTTCAACGGAAAGTGCAATCTTCGTTTTGATGATACAAACCCTGAGAAAGAAGATATCTCTTATGTCGAGGCGATAAAGCGCGATATAAAATGGATGGGCTACGATTGGGAAGACCGCGAATACTACGCATCAGATTATTACGATTACCTTTACGAACTTGCAATTAAGATCATCAAAAAAGGGAAAGCTTATGTTGATGATTTGACTGACGCGCAAATCAGCGAGTACAGAGGGACTGCGGTTGCGGATAAGAATAATATAACGGATACCCCGCCCGGCAGGAACAGCCCTTACAGAGATCGTTCTGTAGAAGAAAATCTTGATCTCTTTGCCAAAATGAAAGCCGGTGAATTTGCAGACGGCGCGAAAACTTTGCGTGCAAAAATCGATATGACGCATCCTAATTTGATCATGAGAGACCCTGTCATGTATAGAATAAGACGCGAGCATCATTACCGCACAGGCAATTCATGGTGCATTTATCCCATGTACGATTTTCAGCATCCCTTGTCTGATGCAAAAGAAGGAATCACACACTCGCTCTGTTCTCTTGAATACGAAATCCACCGCCCGCTTTACGATTGGTTTATCAGCGAAGCGGAAGTTTTCCCCTCACGCCAGATTGAGTTTGCCCGTCTTAATTTATCTTACACCATTATGAGCAAACGCTTGCTGTTAAAACTTGTTCAGGAAAAATTTGTTTCAGGCTGGGACGATCCGCGTATGCCGACTATAGCGGGCTTACGAAGGAGGGGATACACTCCTCAGGCGATACACAATTTCGTGTCACAGATCGGCATTGCAAAAACAGACAGCATGGTAGACATCGCATTTCTTGAATACTGCCTGCGTGAAGATTTAAATAAACGCGCATTACGTGTCATGGCTGTCTTACGCCCTCTTAAATTGATAATCGAAAATTGGGAAGAAGGAAAAACAGAAGAACTTGACGCAGTGAATAACCCCGAAGATGAAACTGCAGGAAGCCGCAAAGTCCCATTTTCACGCGAACTGTGGATAGAGCGCGAAGATTTTGAAGAAACGCCTCCGCCGAAATATTTCCGTCTTTTTCCCGGAAACTCCGTCCGCTTGCGTTATGCGTATATCATCACCTGCACAGGTTTTGACAAAGACGCGGATGGAAATATAACCGCTGTCCGCTGCACCTACGATCCCCAAACAAAAGGCGGAAACGCAACAGACAACCGCAAAGTAAAAGGAACGATACACTGGGTTTCCGCACAAAAAGCGATCCCCTTTGAAGCTCGTCTTTATGATTACCTGTTCAGCACAGAAAAACCGATGGAAATCACCCCCCGCGCAGACGGCAGCCCCGGTGTTTTTACAGATAACATAAATCCTTCTTCGCTAGAAACAATCACAAACGCATGGGGAGAACCTGCAATCGCAAACGCAAAAGCAGGCGATCCTCTCCAATTTGAAAGACTCGGCTACTTTACACACGACTCTGTTTGTGCAAACTCTGTTTGTGAAAATAAAAAACTTGTGTTTAACAGAACAGTAGGCTTACGCGACACTTGGGGAAAGATTGCAAAGAAGAGTTGACTTTATAAAAGTCGCGGTTGCTTAAATGCGGCGGAGTAAAATACGGCAGATGGTAAAGCCCTAACGGTGTTTTGCGGAACTTGAAGATAGCGGTTATTTTGAACGTTAAGCAACATAAAATGCGTTTAAAAGATAATTATTCAAATAAATCTCTTAAAGGATAATTTAAAGCTTTTGAAATTTTTACAATAATATCAATCGAAGGAATTACCCTTTTACTTTCTATATAATATAAATGACTATGAGAAATTCCAAGATCATTTGCTAAATTTAATAAAGAAAGTTTCTTTTCAAGCCTTTTTTGGCGAATTTTCTCTAAAATTAACTCTGTTTCTTGTTCCATACCGCCTGACTCTAAAATTAGAGTAAGTATACAATTGATAACAACTCTGAATATAGAGTAATATTAAGATGCCAAGGAGTAAATTATGGCAAAGAATTTTTTTTCAATTTGGGGATACTGGCAATGACGATAGTATTCGAAACAACGGTTGTAGGACGTAATGATGACTCAGCAAATGAGAATAACATCACAAATGTAAGTAATTGTAAAACTTGCGGTAATTATGTATGAAAAGTATTAATATGGCTATTATTATGATGAAAATGGAAAAATAAAATAATACTTTTTATTAAGAATATTCAATGGAACTTAACAAACAATAACTGCAATGCCGTCCATTCGGGCGGCTTGGTTTCAATTATCTAGAGCGTTAAGTGTATTTTATACTTAAAATAATTCTCCTTGTCCTTTTTGCTTCAATTTCCAACAATCTTCACCTATTCTTTCAGCAATGTCTTCTAAAACATTTAAAATTGTTTGATGTTCGGGTGTAATACCATTTTTAAGCAATGGTAAAATAGCAAAGATTATTTCATTAAATGTTGGATTATGTCCTTCTCTCTCCATTCTTCTTAAAAAAGATAATAAATAAAAATTAATCCTTAATTTCACATCAATTTGTGTTTGAAATTTAGTATTTTTCTTTAAACTATATCTTTCTGTCTTTGGATCATAATCAAATTTATCAAGTAAAAGAGGAGTTAAATCTGTATATTCCTTTCTTAAAAGATCAAGAAAACCTAATTCTAAACCTTTAATAATTAATTCGTCATTAATTTGTTCTAATGTAGCGCCTTCATCTTTTGCAATTAAACCTTCAATAACTTGAATGACAATTTCACCTATATCCATACCTAAATTCGCTTTTAAAACAGATTTTGGGGTTTTTGTTTTTTTAAAGTTAATAATAAGCTGCCCTGATAAAACTGTAAAAGGATTTTGTCTTTTTTTAAAACTTGTTTGACCGTTTTTTTGCGGGACTGCACCAACGTATTCAAAACCGCATTTTTCGCTGGTTTCTATTATTAAATGCCAGAATTCAGGATCTTTGTGAGCAAATACAAAAGAAAGCCAACGATCAAATTTTAATACCCTATACATTTCTTGAATACTTTTTGATATAAGGTTATTATAATCATCTTTCGTTTTGTTATGCTCACCGCCTTCAATAGCTTCTAAATTATAATCTTCTTCAGTCACTTCAAAGTCAAGCCAAGAATTCCACATAATAGATAAATCAAGATATGGAATTTTTTTTCCATACGGAGGGTCTGTGTAAATATAATCAACACTTTCATTTGATATAAATGATAAATTAGTTGCAGAACACTTGATAATATTTGCATTTTCAAATATTTGTTCAAAACTTTTTTGATTTAACATACAAAGACCTTCGATTTCTTTCTTTGCTGCTACGACTTTTTTAAATTTTGTTTCAAATATATCAGATAACGGCATTTCACCATGTTCAGGAGCAATTCTATATCTATAATATCTAAAAGCGCCGCTATCTCCTCCGCCTGTACTTTTGGTATAATGAAATGTCAGATTATACTTATTAATACTACTGGAAAAAGCAAGTAGTAAACAGTTTTGTACATTTACATTTTGTACTTTTCTTATTAAATATTTAAGATATGCTAACTGAGCTAATTGTTTTTTACTAAATAATTGTTCAACAGTTTTTACATCTGAACCTTTGGGTAATTTAATTCCGTTAGGATAAGGATATTTTTCTAATGCTTCATTTATTTGCACTTTTGTTTTAGGTTCATTTTTAATATATTCTTTTATAATTTTATTATACGCTTCATATAATTCAGATGTTTTTACAGGAGTTATTATCGATTTCATAATGAATACTGATAACGGGTTTAAATCAACACTAATTGCTTTTCTATCGGTAACAAGCGCTTCAATTGCAGTAACTCCGCTCCCGCCAAAAGGATCAAGAATAACATCTCCTCCTTGAGAGAAGTTTTTTATATACATATTTACAACATTCCATGCTTGCCTTGTAAAATATCCATGAACACCAAAATGCCGTTTTGCTTGTTGTTTCTTGACAGGAATTTCTTCAAGCAATGGTCTTCTAAGATAATCAAATTCTGTTTCTATTTTCTTAATTGTATCAGGAGTATAAGAAAATGATTTTCCTGATTGAAAACTATTTGGCGATATTGTTTTTTTAAGTTGTTGCCAATATTTATTTATTTCAATTAATTGAAAATAAAGAACAGGCTCTGCTGTATCTGTTGTTCTATAACAAGCAAATTCAACACCATTACATAAAGCAAAATAATAACTTCTTATTTCAGGATGAGTAGCATAAGAATAAACTTGCTCAACATTATCATCGTTAATTATTTTTTGCCTTGGAGATTTTGCATCTAATACCAATGCGAAACTATTCCCTACTTTTAAAATATAATCTGGAACTAAATTTACTTGTCTTTTTTTACTGCCAGTTTTTAAAAATGGGCTTTTTAACGGCTTTTCTCTTAGAATATTTTCATGTTGAAATCCAAGTTCTTTTAGAATAGGATCTATAATAACAGCTCTAACATCAGCTTCATTAAATTCTTTATTTGAGGAAAGTGCATTAAAATCTAAATTCCCAAATAGAGTACTTTTTATATCCATAACAGATTCCTTAATTTTTATATAATATCTTTAAATATTAACATATTTATTATAGTACTTGAATATTTTAATGATGTAAAGGATTAATTTCATACTGATATATAATACCATACCTCTTTAATAATTAATCTAACTTTCACTTAAAAAAGTTTTAACGGCTTTTATCGTAGACGGAAACGCAAACTCAGAAAAATCAATTTCATTCGGTTTTAAAAAACGGACTCCTGCAATTTCAGCTTTTTCAAGATGCAAATCCTCAGGTTTTAAGTTAGGTGTAATTACAGAAAAATATATATCGCAGGTATTATAATCAATGTTTTTGTATTTATAAACATTTGCAAATGATGCAAATAAAGAAAAAACATCTTTCAAATTTTTTCCTTCGCTGATAACAGGTGTCCACCCTATTTCTTCTTGCAGTTCACGGTAAAGCCCTTCTAAAACTCCTTCACCTATATCAACAAAACCGCCTGGAAGATCAAGTTTGCCGGCTGCAGGTTCTTTGCCGCGGATTAAAAATACTATGCGGAAATTTTGCCCGCTAATTACTTTACTACAAAGCTCCGTTTCACCACAAACAGAGTTTGCATCATCAGGCACAATAATCAGACAACCGGTTGCTGCTGCTATATTATGGTAATAAACAAAACTGCAATCAGGACAGCGGAAAACTTTCCCTTCTTTAAAAGATATTTTATTAGATGAACAGGATGGGCAGAAATTAAACATATATTAACAATAACATCTTTTCAAAAATAAACAAGACGGTTATAATAAGATCATGAATTTAGAATGTACATTAAAAGTAAGAACCTACGAATGTGATAGTTATAATCATGTAAACAACGCAAATTATTTAAACTATCTGGAATTCGCCCGCTATGAATTTTTAAAAGGTATCGGCTTTGATTATGAACAAGCAGTCCGTTCCGGTTTTGGAACTTACATAGCAAGAATCGAAATCGATTATAAAAGACCGGCTATTACCGATGATGTTCTGGTAATTAAATCAAAACCTATTAAAAAAGGAGCTGCAAGCGGCACACTTTTACAGCAGATTTGGCGGGGAGAAGAATTAATAGTAGACGCAAAAGTTATATGGGTTTTTGTCGATGCAAAAGGAACGCCTACTAAAATTCCGCCTGAGTATAATATGCCGGGGCTGCAACCTGAAACAAATTAAAATATAACAATTTTGATTCTTGACACAAAGATAGCATACTCATAAAATGGATTTATGAATCTTAATACTATAATACAAGGCGATTGTATTACAGAATTAAAGAAACTTCCTGATAATTCTATAGATTTAATTTTTGCAGATCCTCCTTATAATATGCAATTAGAAAATGCTCTTTATCGACCTAATAATACAAAAGTAGACGGTGTTGATGATGAATGGGATAAATTCGCTTCTTTTTCAGAATATGACAATTTTTGTATTACTTGGTTAACTGAATGTAAGCGCATTTTAAAAAATACAGGTTCTATTTGGGTTATCGGTAGTTATCATAATATTTTTCGCGTCGGGAATATTATGCTTAATATGGGATTTTGGATTTTAAACGATGTAACATGGTATAAAACAAACCCAATGCCGAATTTTATGGGAACACGTTTTACAAACGCAACAGAAACATTACTTTGGTGTTCAAAAAGCAAAGAATGTAAGAAATATACCTTTAACCATAAGTTAATGAAAAAATATAACGGCGATAAACAAATGACATCAGTCTGGCAAATTGGTTTATGTATAGGAGAAGAACGGCTTAAAGGAGAGAACGGAAAAAAAGCGCACTCAACTCAGAAACCGGAAGAACTTTTAAAAAGAGTTATTCTTTCCACTACAAATCAAGGTGATATTGTTTTAGATCCTTTTTTCGGAACAGGGACAACAGGCGCTGTTGCAAAAAAATTAAAACGAAAATTCATCGGCATAGATAGAGAACCTGAATATATAGTTCTTGCACAAACTAGAATCGATAAAATCAACCAATATTACAAAGAAGCTGACTGGGTTGAAGAAGATAAAGAAAAGAAAATGAGAGTCCCTTTTGAAACACTAATAAAAGAAAAACTGATAATAGTGGGAGAACCTCTTTATACCAGAAAATCATATAGTGCAACAGCATTTGTTCTTTCAGACGGAAATTTGCAATATCACAATACAAAAGGATCGATACATCGCATTGGAGCGAAAATACAACAGACCCCATCATGTAACGGTTGGAAATTCTGGTATATAATAAGAGATAATGAATCAATTTTAATTGATGAAATAAGAAATGAATATTTAAAGGCAGAAAAACAAATATAAATTTTAAAATATAATCCTCTTATTTACAAAAAAATAGTATTTATATATTATTTAACCATAGGAGAAAATATGGATAACACCAAACTTAAAGAAATAAGACAATTTATTTACGAATTAATTGACGGGACAGATGAAGAAGACTTAAAGAATAAAATATTTAATTATGCATTCATTGTATTGATAATACTTAATTTAATAGCGATTATAATAGGATCAACAACAGGTATAAAAGATACACATAAAAATATTTTATTTTATTTCGAATTTTTTTCTATTGTAATTTTTACAATAGAATATCTTTTAAGAATATGGATAGCACCGTTGAAATACACAACAGAAGATAAATTAAATCTTGATAAGATTAAAGGTGATAGAAGTATTGAAGCAAGAAGAATGCGTGCTAAACTTAAAAAGAAACGAAATCCGTATAAAAGATATATTTTTTCTTTCATGGCGCTTATCGACCTTCTTTCAATTATTCCGTTTTATCTTCCATTTATATTCGGAATCTTTGGAATAGTAAATGCAGATGCCAGATTTTTAAAAGTGATACGTGTGCTTAGACTCTTACGTGTACTAAAAATATTCCGTCATGATGATTCCCTTTTTATTATGCGCAAAGTTTTTCTGACAGAAAGAAGAAAACTTTTTTATACAATAATTATTGTTATCATGATGCTATTAATAGCTTCTTCTTTAATGTTTTATATTGAAAAAGCTACACAACCGGATAAATTTGAAAATATTCCTGCGACTTTGTGGTGGGCAATAATGACATTAACAACTGTTGGTTATGGTGATGTTGTCCCTGTTACAATTCTTGGTAAGCTTCTAAGCGGTGTTATCGCTCTGCTTGGTATGGGTTTGATTGCAGTACCTTCAGGCATTATCAGCTCCGGATTTACCAGAGAGATGCAGAAAGAAGAAAACAATAACAACACTATGGACAATGAACAAATTATTAATGAAATAAAAAATCTGTTAAATCATTTAGAAAAAAATTTGACAGAGAAAAATTTATAAGAGTAAAAAATTTAATTTTCACTGACAAACAAAGTATTTGTATCGCGGCAAAGATATTGAACAGCTTCTCGGCCGCTTGCAAGCGCGACAGGCAAACCGCCCGGAGGCATCATACGCTGTCCTGCGAAATATAAGCCTTTTAACCCTTTTATTACAGCAGGATACTTTGTCATACTCATGCCCGGTTTAATATCGGTCATCCATGAACCTTTCCAATTTGCACAGTAACGTTCATAAGTAAGAGGTGTCGCTACATCGATAACTTCTACATTTCCTTTTATTTCAGGAAATTCAATTGAAAGCGCGGTGATAACTATATCTGCAAGACTCTTTTTTTCTTCGTTATAACGGTTTTCTTCTTTTACTTTTTTCCAGTAATTATAAGTATCACCGCTCAGCAAAAGTGTTACAGCCGATTTACCGTTAGGTGAATAGACAGGATCATTTGAATAATTATAAATACATAAATAATTATATCTCTGGTTTGCAAATTTGATTGGGATTTTTAATTTAAATATTAATGATTTATTATATTTCTTTAAATCTGCATTAATTCCCAGTGAAATAAATATCCCCATAGTCGGCGATGTTATTTTTTTCATTTTATCAATCCATTTTGCTTTTAACGGAACATCAAACAAATGATCTACCGCCATTGTATCAGCGGTAACAATTACAGCATCAGCGTAAAGTTTTTTGCCGCTTGCCATAACACCAAGCGCTTTTCTGTTTTCAATTATCACTTTATCTGCACGTGTATTGCAAAGCAGCTCGCCGCCTGACATTGTAAAAGTTTTTACAATACGATTCACAAAGGGAAACGAGCCGCCTTCTGGAAAACCGCCATCGCCGCGGGCTAATGTTCCTAAAGTAAAAATAAAAGGTAAAAAACCGCCGAATTCATCATAAAATGTGCGAAATAATTCCTGTATACCTTCATGTTTAAGACTTTCGATAAATTTTTCTTTTGATATTTTTGATAATTCGTTCATTACGCGGACACTTGATAATGCAGAAAATAAAAGCGATAACGGCAATTTATTTTTCTTAGTCACTTTTACACCGCGAATATCTGTTATCGGCATGGCAAGATTTTTTACGCTTTTGATTTTATCGCAAAACCAATGAATTTGCTTTGCATCTTCAGGAGAAAAATCCAGTAAATGGCTTTCTGTCATGTTTACATCTCTATAAAGATAAATAGGAGTTCCTTTGTAATTATACTCCATAAAAGGCTCATCGTAATGCACAGTAACATTGTCACCTAACGCACCTAAATGACACCACATTTTATAAATACTTTCTTCTTTGCTTGAACCTGTCAGCCAATGCATCCCGCCTTCAAATAAATACTCTCCCCTTCTCCATGATGTGCAGTTTCCCCCTGCAATGCTGTGGCTTTCTAAAATAGTAACATCAAACCCGCATTTTTGCGCATAAACCCCTGCGCTAAGACCGGCAATTCCGCCGCCTATAACGATCACTTTCTTTTTCATTTTTTCTCCGTCAATAAAAAATAATTATTAGTTAAATTTTTTTGAATCAGCACCGCTTCTTCAGATGCGCAGCTTCTTTAGATGCTTACACTTGTTTTAAGCACGCTCTCTTTTTCAAAGCGGCTAACCGCTAACTCTATTAAGCGTGTAATAAGATCGGTGTAAGAGATGCCGCAGGCTTCCCACATTTTCGGGTACATGCTGATTCTGGTAAAACCGGGCATAGTATTAATTTCATTTACAATTAATTCACCGTTCTCTTTTAAAAAGAAATCAACACGCGAGAGCCCTTCGCAGCAGAGTGTTTTAAAAACTTTTACCGCAAGTTCCTGAACGCGGATTTTTACCGGCTCGTCAAGTTTTGCAGGTATCTCAAGAGTAGCACCCTTTTCATCAAGATATTTTGCGTCATAAGAATAAAAGTCATGATTGGGAATAATTTCTCCGGGAACAGATGCAACGGGGTTTTCATTTCCAAGCACCGCGCATTCAATTTCCCTGCCGGAGATATTTTCTTCTATGATAATTTTTGTGTCATAAAGAAAAGCGTCCTTTAACGCGGCGGATAATTCCGTTTCATTATTAACTTTGCTAATCCCTACAGAAGAGCCCATATTAGCAGGTTTAATAAAAAAAGGAGAACCTAAAACAGATTCGATCTCAGAAAAAGAAAGTGTATTCTCATGGCTTTTTAAAACAAGAAACTTTCCTATAGGAATTTGCGCGTCACGCATAAGACGCTTCATCACATCCTTATCCATACCGACAGCGGAACCTAGCACACCCGGTCCTACAAAGGGAATTCCCGCTAATTTTAAAAAACCTTGAATAGTTCCGTCTTCACCGAAGGGACCGTGTAGAATCGGAAAGACTGCATCCAGCCGGATATCTGCATTTTCTTTATTTTCACGTTCTGCAAAAAGCGTATTTGATCCGTGATAAGGATGCAAAGCGACTGGTTTTCCGTTAGTATTTATTTTAACAAGAAAAGGATTATCTGCATTTAATAAAAATTCCGCGTCGTTTAAAAGCCAGCGTCCCGATTTATCAATCCCGATAAGAACAGGTTCAAATTTAGTTCTGTCAATCGCATCGAAAATATTTTTTGCAGATAACAGAGAGATTTCATGTTCAGCAGATTTACCGCCGAAAAGTATGCCTATCTTTTTCACGGGTTACGTCCAATTAGACGGCGCCAGGGATCAATACCAAAGCGAATTAAAAAATAAATCCAGCCGAAGCCGAAACCTGCAAGATGTGTTAAGTGAGCGACATTTCCGCCGCCGCCTGTAAAAACAAAAAACAACGATAATAAAGTAAAGCCCAGAACCATTAAAGGGGCGCGTATCGGAATTAAACCCCAAATATTAATAACCGATGTAGGGAAAATAACAGCATACGCTAACTGGACAGCATAAAGCGCCCCGGAAGCGCCGACAAGAGCTACTGCATAATTGCCTGTAAGAAAATATACAATGAAAGAAAAAATCCCCGCCAGTATTCCTGTTAGCATATAAAAAAGTAAAAATTCCAAACTGCCCATTTGCCTTTCCACATGCACACCGAACATAAAAAGGCCGAACATATTAAAAAATATGTGAGCGAAACTTCCGTGCATAAACATATAAGTTACAAAACTCCAAACCCATCCTTTCGTAACTGCAAGAGGAATCATCGCTAACGCATCTGAAATTGTCAGAATATATTTTTGATTTTCTATTTGCAGATAAACATTCATTCTAGATCCGAAGACTGTCGCTAAAATAAAAATAAGTAAATTGATTCCTATTAGCCAATACACAACATTAAATTGCTGATATTTAAACGGCTGTCTGATTATATTCATATATTTAGAATAGAGATAGAATTAAGAGAGGTCAACCGGTGTGCCTGACTTTTTACATTCAGGCACAAACAGATAACCTTTTACTATTTAAAATACGAAATGAAAATACCGGCGATAACCGCAGAGCCGATTGTACTTGAAACAATAGGACCCATCGCGTGCATCAGAAGGTGATTGTTCGGGTTATAAAACTGCCCTAACCTTTGAGAAATACGCGCCGCCATCGGCATCGCTGAAACGCCGGAGTTACCGATAAGCGGATTAACTTTGCCTCCCGTGGTAAAGCAAAGCAGTTTCGCAACAAGAACGCCGCCTACAGTTCCAAAGGCGAAAGCCAAAAGCCCGCTGGTTAAAATTATTAATGTTTGAGGTGTCAAGAACCTATCCGCTGTAGCGGAAGAACCTATGCTTAAGGCAACAAGGAATGTTAATATACTTAAAAAATCATTCTGGAACGCTCTGACATAACGATCCGCTACACCGCTTTCCCGGATTAAATTTCCAAGACATAACATTGCAACTAACGCGCCTGCGGCAGGAACCAAAAGCAGAACAACAAGCGCCAATACAATCGGGAAAAGTATTTTTTGTTTTAGCGTAACTCTTTTCGGTTCGGGCATTACAATAACACGCTCTTTAGGGGTTGTTAAAAGTTTCATGATGGGCGGCTGAATAAAGGGAACAAGCGCCATGTAAGAGAACGCCGCGATTGCAATTGCAGGTAACAGATCAGGTGCAAGACGAGTTGCCGTAAAAATTGATGTAGGACCGTCTGAGCTTCCAATAATTCCGATAGCGGCCGCTTCTTTAACAGTAAAACCTTCGAAGCCCGGGAAAAAAGGCGCAAGTGCGTTTCCTACATAAAAAGAAACTGCCATTGCAACGAAAATACCAAGCTGTCCGCCAAGACCGATAAGCGCGCTCCTTGGAGAAGCGATCAAGGGACTGAAATCTGTCATTGTTCCAATGCAAAGGAAAATAAGCGGCGGATAAATTACCATACGGATACCTGTGTACAGGAAGTTCATTAATCCCGGAAGCTGATCACCTTGCAGTTCTTTAAATTTATTCGGGTTGAAATAATACGCATCAAGACCGACTATTGGAAGGTTTGCCAATAAAATTCCAAACGCTAAGGGCAGCAGCAAAAGCGGTTCAAATTTCTTTACTATTGAAAGATATAAAAAAAACATAGCAAGCATAATCATTATCCCTTGCCCCATAGTCAAATTTAAAATACCTAAACTTGCTATAATACTTTCACCTAATGACATAATTATCGTTCTCCTTTTTATAAATCTTTTTTTATCAATTGAATTTATATCATATATTTTAATTTATATTATATAAATTTTTTATTCAATTTTTGTATAACCTTCGCTGCTTATAATTGCATCAAGCTTTTCACCGTTTTTACAAATTTCACATTCACCTGGACGGTAAAGCTGATAACCGGGAATATCTTCTGATGTGAACAGCGAATTAATTTCATGAACAGTATCCGGCGAAGCCTGATACAATGCGGAAATACCAACAAGTTTTCCTCCGTAATAAGCGATACACTCTAACATGCTGTTAAGCGTCCGCCCGCTGGATACTGTCGCGACAAGCAGAAGAATATTTTTTCCGTTAATCCATTCCGCTCTATTGCTCGGGAAAAACCAATTTCCGTAGGCATTACTCATCGGAGCGACAACATGAATATTGCCGCCCGTATTTATTACGGACGCTCCTTCCTGTAAAAGCTCTTCTGCAAGATACGAAGCGATTACCGCGGTTTTTTCGATACAGATAATAGTATCAATTACAGTGCTGGATAAATAAGGAATTGCCAGTTCCCTTGCAACATCTCTTGCAACTAATGCGTTACATTTTAATTCGCAAAAATCAAGATAATTATTACTATGAGCATTACTGGTTGAAAAATGACCTGAAGTAATATTAATGGTTATTTTAGGGTTTTTCGCCAAAGAAATAGAGTAAACATTGTTTTCCATGATTGAACCTCTTTCTTTGAAGTTTATCATATAAAAATCAAATAGTCAACGAAAACATTATATGCTATAATTATGTTTACTATAATGGAATATCGGAAAATAGGTAAAACAGGGAAAAAATCCAGCGTTATCGGACTCGGCTGCGAACATTTGGACGGGAAACCCTATGAGCCGGTAAAAACAATAATTGATGCCGCGATCAGCGCAGGTATTAATATTTTCGATGTTTTTATGCCGGGAAAGGAAGTCCGCGAAAATATAGCGAAGGCGATAGGTTCGCGCAGGAATGAAATTTTAATTCAAGGGCATATCTGCTCAACAAATGTCGGACAGCAATATGATATAAGCCGCGACCTGCCTACTGTTAAGCGTTTTTTTGAAGAACATCTGCGCCTCTGCGGAGGGCATATCGATTTCGGCATGTTGTTTTTTATAGATTCTGATGATGATTATAAAAATGTTTTTGAAACAGGAATCGCAGATTATGCTTTAAAATTAAAAGAAAAAGGCGACATCAGTCACATCGGATTTAGTTCGCATAACCCGATCTCTGCAATCAAAGCAATAAACACAAATCTTCCAGAGTTAATGATGTTCAGTATCAATCCCGCGTTTGATATAATTCCAACCGAAGAAAGTATTTTTACGCATTTGGAAAACGGTTTTAATGCGGAAAGCTTTTCTGCGGTTGAACCTAAAAGAGCGGAATTATACAGGTTATGCGAACAAAAAAATGTAAGCATAACAGTGATGAAAACTCTTGGAGCGGGAAAATTAATCTCAAGCGAGCACACGCCTTTTTACAAACCGCTGACTGTCGCGCAATGCACACATTACGCTCTTTCAAGACCCGCGGTTGTAAGCGTTCTGCTAGGTTGTAAATCGCCTGAAGAAATTCAAGAAGCGGTAAAATATTTTGAACTAAGTGACGAAGAAAAAGATTATACCGATATTTTAAAATCAATTAGAGGCGGCTTGCACGGCAGTTGCGTTTACTGTAATCACTGCCAGCCTTGCCCGTCACAAATTGATATTGCCTCAGTTAATAAATATTTTGATATTGCAAAACTTGATGCAGCGAATATCCCGCCGTCTGTCCGCTCTCATTACCAAAATCTTGCGCATAACGGCAGCGAATGCACGCAATGCGGAAGCTGTGAGAGCCGGTGCCCCTTTGACGTTCCTGTTATAGAAAACATGAAAAAAGCGGACAAGCTTTTGAGTAAATAAAAGCGATACATATTGAAAATAAACCGTACTTAAAGCGCCGCTCTTTCAGGACTTGCTGTAAACACCGAAAGCTTCACTCTTTCAAGACTCTCTGTAAGTACCTAAAATTTCGCTTCTTCGAAGCTCGCTGTAAGCGCTCAGTTTTAGTTACAGGAAATCAGCCCTAATAATAAATAAAATGTCATTAATTGCTGAATTTAATAAGGAATATCAGAACCGCCTTTTAACCGCCGTTATTTTTCAACTTTAAAATCTAATTAATTTCATTTTAAATTAATTTTCTTCTATGAATATTAATAAAATTAAAGTAAAATAATAGTATGCGAATATTCATTGTTTTAATCCTGATAATCCCGCTATTTTCTTGCGTCCAATCAGTACATATACATAAGAGCGAAATACCAAAATTTCATTCATTCAGAGATGTCCCCGGTATAACGAAAACCGAAATAGAAAAAATAGAAAGGCTTCAATTAATACATTCCCATTTTATTTACGGTATGCCGCTGAGCGTCGAAGCTTTTGAAAACACTCACGGCGAAGTCAGAGGATTTGCCGCTTTATATTGCGAATGGATGTCAGAAATTTTCGGAATCCCATTCCACCCGAAAATATACGAATGGCTGCCCTTACTCCACGGTCTTGAAACCGGAGAAATTGATTTTACCGGTGAATTGACGGCTAACGAAGAACGCCTGCGGGAATACCATATGACAACCGATATCGCATCACGCCCGTTAAAATATTTCCGGCTTGCAAAGAGCCGCCCTTTGGAAGAAATTATTAAAGAGCGCAGGTTGAAATGCGGTTTTATTGAAGGCACTTCGACACCCAGAACAATTACAGCAGAGCTTACTCCCGGCACCTTTGAAGTTATAACATTGAGCGATGTCAGCCTTGTTTATGATGCGTTAAGAAGCGGAGAGATCGATGTTTTTTATTACAGCGGTACGACAGAAATAAACTTTATCGAAAATATTGATATTATCGCGTATGAATTTTATCCTTTAATATACCGTCCTGTTTCATTAACAACGGCAAAAGATTCACTGGAACCGATTATTTCAGTTATGGAAAAAATTTTGGAAAACGGCGGCTTGCGTTATCTGACAGAAATGTACAACAAAGGGGAACATGAATATCTGGTTTTCAAACTTCATACACAGTTAAACGCTGAAGAACGCGATTTTATAAAAAACAATCATATAATACCTATTGGCATTGACCCAGGTAATTATCCGGAAAGTTTTTTTGATAAACGAGAAAATGAATGGAAAGGAATTTTTCTTGATATACTTGATGAAGTAACATCGCTTACAGGATTAAATTTCAGACGAATTAATAATGAAAATTCTGATTGGCCGAAAGTATACCAAATGCTCTCTGACGGAGAAGTTTTTTTAGTCCCAAATTTAATTCAATCTGATGATCGTGAAGGAAAATTTTTATGGCCGGAAATAACGCAAATTACCGATAACTATGCGCTGATTTCCAGCTCGGATTTTCCTGATATAAAAGTAAACGAAGTTTTATATGTTAAAGTCGGTCTTACAAAAAATACAGCGTATACTTCCGTATTTAAAAAATGGTTTCCAAATCACATGAATACCGTAGAATATGAAAGCATCGAAGAAGCTTTTTTAGGTTTGCAACGCGGTGAGATTGACATGGTAATGGGGACGCAAAAAAGGCTTCTTTACCTAACCCACTATATGGAATTGCCAAATTATAAAACCAATATTGTGTTTAACTTTGTCGCCGATTCCAAATTCGGTTTTAATAAGGAACAGGAAATTCTTTGTTCTATTTTTAACAAAGCGTTAAGTTCAGTTGATATAAAAGTTATTTCAGACAGATGGATGCGTCAAACTTATGATTACAGAGCGAAACTTGCAGAAGCGCAGCGCCCCTTATATATCGGCGCTTCTGTTTTACTTTTATGCGTTCTTGCATTACTTGCAACCCTCTTTACAAGAAGTCATGTAACAGGCAAAAAACTTGAAAAAATTGTAGAAGTAAAATCCAATGATCTTGACATGAAAACATCAATGTTAAAAACTATACTTGATTCATCTCCTGATTTTGTTTTTTGTAAAGATACGCATTTACGTTATACGCAATGCAGTAACAGTACTCTCGATCTGTTTAAGATAAATGCAAAAGAAATGATCGGTAAAACCGATGCAGAGGTTTTTGCTATACCGCCGGAAACCGCTAAAGATTATATCAATGATGATAAAAGTGTTATGTATACAAGAGAACCTCTTGTTATTGAAGAAACAATGCATATATCTGATAATGAAATCTACCTTGAAACAATTAAAACCCCGCTTGTTCAAAACGGCAGAGTAATCGGGATCATGGGAATTTCACGTAACACGACTAAACGCATATTAATGGAACGCGATCTGGAAATACAAACATCCACGCTTAACGCGCTTTTTGATTCAATCCCTGATGTTATTTTTACACTTGATACAGATTTACATTATACCAAGTGTAATAAAAAATTCCTTAGTCATTTCGGTTTAAAAAAAGAAGATGTTATCGGAAAGGGCGAAGAAAGCATGGGCTTTCCGCAGGAACTTGAAGAAGAACACAACAAATGGAATCGAAAAGTTATTGATGAAAGTAAAGTATTGGTATTTGAAGAATTTGTGCCAAGCGCTGACGGGACAACTCCGATTTTCGAGACAATTAAATCCCCTCTTATGCTTGATAATGTAACAATCGGTTTATTGGGAATCGCACGCGATATTTCAAAACGAAAAGAGATGGAAGAAAAAGCGCTTTCCGCTTCAGTATCAAAATCCGCTTTTCTTGCAAACATGAGCCATGAAATAAGAACGCCAATGAACAGCATAATGGGTTTTTCCGAATTGGCGATGGATATTGCGGTGAATCCAAAAATAAAAGATTACCTTAGCAAAATCAGAACTAATTCTGAATGGTTACTGCAGATAATTAATAATATCCTTGATATTTCTAAAATTGAATCCGGAAAAATGGAATTGGAAAAAATTCCTTTTAATATGCATGAACTTTTTTCAAGCTGCAGAACCTTGATTCTTCCAAAAGCTGTAGAAAAAGGAATTACGCTGCATTTTTACGCAGAACCCAGTTTAGGAAAAGTTCCCTTAGGCGATCCGACAAGGTTACGCCAAATCTTTGTAAATTTTTTATCTAACTCTGTAAAATTTACAAATTCCGGTATAGTTAAACTTTTTTCAAAAATTATAAGCACTACAGATAATACAATAACAATGCATTTTGAAATTAAAGATTCCGGCATAGGCATGACGCTTGAACAAATAGAAAAAATCTTTGATCCTTTTGTTCAAGCAGAATCGGGAACTACACGCAAATACGGCGGGACGGGGCTTGGGCTTTCAATAACAAGAAATATAATTGAGATGATGGGCGGGACAATAGAAATTGAAAGCGCTCCGGGAGTCGGTACTAAATTTAGTTTTAATTTAACTTTTGATACAATTGATGAAATAGATGAAAACAATCACAGTTTAATAATAGAACATATAGAAATAGAAAAACCTACATTCAAAGAAGAAATTCTGTTATGCGAAGATAATTTGATGAATCAAGAAGTAATTTCTGAACACCTTGCAAGAGTTGGAATAAAAACGGTTATTGCAGAAAACGGAAAAATAGGTCTTGATATGGTGCAAAGCCGCATGGAAAAAGGTGAAAAACAATTCGGATTGATTTTTATGGATGTACATATGCCTGTCATGGACGGTCTTGAAGCTTCTTCAAAAATTTTAAAACTCAACACAGGTGTACCGATAATTGCAATGACGGCTAACATTATGTCAACCGATATGGAAACATATTTACAAAGCGGAATGAAGGACTGTATAGGCAAACCGTTCACATCTCAGGAATTGTGGCACTTGTTATTAAAATATTTCACCCCGATTGATACAGGGAACGCGCAAAAAAGCGCGCAAGTTGAGGCAAGCAAAGATTTTAATAAAAAGATTCTATTGTTATTTTTAAATGACAATATAAATAAATATGAAGAAATAATCAAAGCGCTGAATGCAGGTAACTTTAAAGACGCGCACAGACTCGCGCATACTTTAAAAAGCAACGCCGCTCAAATAGGGAAAACACTTCTGCAGCAAGCGGCGGCAAATATAGAAAACCGTTTAAGAGACGGAATAAATCAGGTTTCAGAAGAACAGCTTAAAATTCTTGAAGCGGAATTAAACGCCGTTCTGAACGAACTTCAACCGATGCTTGAAGAAGAAACGCATTATAAATCAACGCATCCTAAAAAAGATATACCGATGGACCTTGAAAAAATAAAGAAGACTATCGAAAAAATAGAGCCTCTGATTAAAAACGGTAATTCAGAATGTTTAAATTATATTGATACGTTAAACGCCATACCTGCTACTGATAAACTGATAAAGTATATAGAAGATTATGAATTTGCAAAAGCATTGATCGAACTTGAAGGGCTTAAAAATATTTATATGAAAATGTAATTACAAAGTTTTATTGCTTTCTGCTGTTTATAAAATTTTCATAGACAGCTTTAACGAGAGGCGGCTATTTTTTTCATGCCTGTTTCAAGAGCGCTGTCCGTCATTTTTTGAATACGGCGATTGTAATAATAATTAGGCTGGTCATTTAACTGAACATCCCAGAGCAAAGGAAGCATTCCGCGTATGTACATCGCCTCAGTTACCGCAAGCGTGTAATTGCGGATTTCCGCCTCAGATAGGTCTTTTTTTGCTATTCCGTATTCACCGATGGCAACAGGAATCCCTTTATTAATAAAATTCGTTACCATTTTATTAAGTTCATTATTAAGCTGCGAGCGTTCTGTATTTGTCCCCCAAGTCCAGGTTGCAGTACCCCAAGACTCGTCTTTTTCTAAATGGGTAAAGCCAAAGGGATCATAGTAATGCACTTTTACAGCCATCCTGTTTACCGGATCGTCCGGCATTTTAAATAATTGGTCGCATGTATTATCAATATTTGTATGATAACCTGCAATTAATAAATGACGGTATGGATTGTTTCCGCCGGATGCGCGTATCACATCTACAAATTTTTGATTAATCGCATTTACGATTTCATAAGCTTTTGTTTTTCCTTCCATATTTGCAGTTCCGGTTCCGCCCCACTTGTTCCACAGAGAATCAAAGCCTAACTCTTCATTTTGAGATTCGAATAATAAATAATCGCCGTAATTCTTGAAACGTTCTGCAACTTGCTCCCATATTCTCGTATACCGTTTCATACATTCGTTATAATTAGCAGGAAAATTTTCTATCCAGCCGCCGTCCCAGTGCAGATTAACAATTGCGTACATATCGGCTTCCCGTGTCCAGTTGACAATCACTTGTATGCGGTTTAGTAAATCAGAGTTGATAGTATAAGCGCTCATTTCCATAAGATTTGACCACGCTACAGGAATTCTCAGCGTTTTAAAACCTGCGTTTTTATAACCTTGAATCATTTGTTTTGTGATAATCGGGCTTCCCCAAGCTGTTTCGTGCGCTGCAACAGTAGGAGATATCCAACTGCCTGTAGCTTCAAAAGTGTTGCCCAGGTTAATCCCAAGCCCCATTTGATGAATAAGCGCCGCAGTAGTTATATTTCGTATAACACCGTCATCACCGCTGAAATTTAATTTAGGCATCTCCTGACAAGAAAATAGGATTAAAAGCAGAGTTAGAAAAAGCACTCTAAAGCATTTCAAACTATGTTTGTGCAAACTTCGTTTAAGCAAACTTCGTTTAAGCAAATTTCTTTTAAGCAAACTATGTTTGTGCAGGCTTTTTTTCATTAAATACCTTTAGTAATTTGTAACTGTAAACATAACAGAAATTTGACCTTTATCCAAAGACCACTCTTTATTGCTGCTTACATCTGTGCGGCTATACCAAACATCAATGAAGAAATAATTAAACGGAGAAAAACGGCAGCCGATCTTCGAAGTAAGGCTTAAAAGGTCTTTGTTGTAAATGGGAGGAATTGCAAGTTCTGTAACCAGCCTCATATCTGCAGGAATGTACTTGAAGAAAATATAAGGCATAATTTTAGCAGTGATCATATATTCAAGCTGGATTATTCCTGCCCAGAGAAAATCATTGTAATTTTTACCGTCAGGAGCCAAATATTCAATACCGTTGATGTTCATAAGCTCAAATTGAAAAAAACCGCCGAAGTTTTTAATGGGCGAAGTGCGCGGGTCTTCGTTAAAACTTATCACCGCGTTTATAAGACCGAAACTGTTTATATTCATACCGACAACCAACGCGGCAGGAATTTCAACATCTCCGATTTGTAAACCGCCGATTTTCGTATTGCGTTTAAACGCCGCACCGGTTCCGCGGAAGAAAAACTGAAGCCCTCCGCCGATTTCATAATCCCAATTACCTGTTTCTATCTCATAAAGAAAATCAACGCCGGCATAAGGCCTTAAAACCATACGCCCCGGAAGATTGAATCGATATTCATAACCTAAACCAAATGCAAGCGGATTTTCCTTGAGAGCGTCGTTATCAGATAAAGGATCGTTATGTTCAACATCTACAGTTCCGTAATTCATCGCGGTAAGAAAAGAGAAATTGATCATCTGTGAAAGATCAGGTCGCCACGATAAATCACCTCCCGCTACCCAAGCATTCTCAGAATTTTCTTCCGCTTTAAGCCATGAACCTGCTTTAAGAGAAAAATTAAAAATTTCTGATTTATATCCTGCGCTTAGATTTCCCGCTATTACAACTTCGCGCCGGTTTAAATTTACTATGTCGCGGTTTAGTATCCCTGTAATACCGGGCTGTCCGTGAGACCAGCCGCCGCCCACCGCATTACCGGGAACATAAAACAAAGGAAAGGGCATACGGTTTTTTGCAATATCAGTACGGTTATTGATAATAGGATCAAAAACCGATCTGATCGAAGCTTGTGATACGCTAATTTCCGGCTCAACTCCGGCAATCCTTATCCACCATTGATTATATTCAAGCTGAGCGATAAAGGTATCGAACCAAATACTTGTCGCTTGATCCGGGTTTACATCGGACGGCACTTGATCTCCGTCTGTAAGTACGCCGTCGCTGATTAAATTATAACCTCTCCATGCATAAAACGCCGAGTTTGCCAGCCTGAGAGAAACAGATAGCGCGTCACGCTGAGGAGTGATGTTTCTGTCTGCATAAGGAGAAAACTCAAACCAAAGCCCAAGACCAACCTGCGTTAATAAGCCCGAAGAGCCGTCGTTTAAGTCGGAGGTAAATGTTGTATCAACATCAATTGTAAAGTTATGCCCGCCGAAAAAAGGAACATTAATTTCTGCAAAAACAGTGACCGTTAAAAACAACAGAATAATACCGTTTATGATTTTTTTCATGATAGCCCCCGCTTACATTCTGATAGTAAACACGGTGCTAAACATACTTTTCCCTGATTCGGTACCTCCGTCATTGAGCAGTTTCATATCCATCTCATAACGAATGTCAACGGAGAAAAAATGTACCGGTGTTAGATAACAACCAACAGCTCCTTTAACCAAATAATTTCCGGTAATGGCAGAATTGCTGCCAGGTTGAAATTCCGGCAAATAACCGCCTCTGATATAAGGGGTGAATTTTTCTGCAATTAAATATTCAAACTGAGCAAGAACCGCAAAAGCGGAAACAGAATCATTTACGTTTAACAAATTTGCCAATTCCAACTGAAGAAAACCTCCGAAATTAGGTATCATCGAATCTTTTCCTGCAGGTTCAAACCATGAAATCATTGCGCCGAATTCAGAGTCATTTGTCATGCTAACAGAAAGAGAAGCGCCGACAGGGATAACGTTATCCCAATCAAGCAGACGGCTGGAAGTAATATTATCGTAACCTCGTGTGTTAAGAAGAAAACCCGCGCTCATTTCCCATTCGCTTTCTTCTGTTACAGTATCCATACTAAAATCAAAACCTATTTTAGGTGTCAGTATATAACGCTCAGAAAAATTAAGCCTGTATTCTGTAGAAACCCCAAGGCTTAAAGGATTTTTTCCGGCTGTATCAGAGGCGGTATTTGTTTCAAAATTTATTCCGGCAAAACCTGTGAGTGAAATTAAAAGGTCTTCGATTATAACAAAATTTAAGTCTGCGCCTACAAGCCATGCGTTATCGTTATTTTCCAAACCGTTTTTATGTGACGCAACCTTTACTGCCGCAGTCATAAAATCAAATTCTGCGCCTAAAGCTAACATACCTGAAATTGACGGGCGGTAATCATCATCAATATAATCGCGGATTATTTTTTCTTTGAGTAATGGAAATTGCTGTATATTGTACCGCTCGGTATGCCAAAGAGCCCGTGTCGCGGATCTGCGGTAGTACCAACGGTCGCTTACATCCATTACATCATCAAATATTGAAAAAAGCCCCGATTGATTAGTCTGCATCACTGTTGTGGAACTTGCAACTCTGAAAAAATAATTTGTCCAAACAAGGTCTGCGAAAAAATCATCAAAGGTAAGAACCAAAGGCCTTGCTGTCCAACTGTTAAAATTATCCTGCTCGTAATTACCTCCTTTTGTAGAATATGTATTCCACCAAGTAAAAGAAGCGTTACTTAAAACTATACGCACAGCAGGATCATTAAAATTATCAGGGTTCACCCCCCTGTCCGCGGCAGGAAAAAGAGGAAAGATAAAATCGATTCCCGCTTTTGTTTCCAAACCTGTAGAATTATTAACAATGTCCCATGCAAAAGCAGTGGTAGCTTCCAACCCCAAAACCGCAGTTTTTCCCGTGGTCTGAACCGAAGGCGATTCCTCAGCTTGCTGCGCAGCCAACTGCCCGCAAACAACAGTAATAACCAAAAGTATTACAAAAAATTTTTTCACGATTAATTCTCCCTTATTAAAAAGATCACTGTTTAACTGCATGAATTATACAATCAAATAATATGGACTTTAAAATAACAATAACTATTATTTTATAAAAGCAAAGTTTCTCATTTCAAATTTTGTGTCTTTATCTGGATTATCACTGCCAAACCAAATTTTTTCAAATTTAGATGGATTAAAAGCGGTGCTATTTCCCCATGCTTTTTCAAGATCAGAACCAAACCTACATGTAATTTCTGTCCATTGATCCGTGACAACAAGATGCCCCCAACCGACAATTAACCACATAGAATTAGGATCTATACCGTCCTGTAAACCTGCATTTAATTGAATATTTGATTTATATTCAAATTTAATTCCCTTATATGCAGATGCATTAAAACCGCCTTCTGCAGTAAGTAAGTCTGCATCTAATCTAGTTGTTGATGTACCAGAAGTAACTGTTAATATGTCATTTTTTATAGAAATCGTTGCAGAAGCAGTGCTTACAGTTCTAGGAAAAATTTCTGTTAATTTACCTGTTTCTATCGTACCTCCATTTCCTCCGCCGCTGCCAGGATTATCTCCATCACCCGGGCATCCAACAAACATTAAAGCTAATACTGCAAATAACGCAATAATCCATGAAAATTTTTTCATAAAATCCCCCTAAACTATTATTTTTCCGCCTAACAGACGGTTTTTGTTGTTTTTGTGTACAAACAGAGATTGCCTTACCATTATTGATTTTGCATTTTTATTATACCTTAATTTTTTATAATTGCAAAGGCTGTTTGCAGTTTGGTGAGAAAATACCTTGAAAATTTAAAAAACACTTAATAAATTGGAAAAAATATTAAGATCATTCTGATGGATATCTATCCTTGTCATGAAAAATATAATCCATTAGAAATTTAAATTTAACACAAAAAAACCGCTTTCGGTAAAAACCGAAAGCGGCTCAATTGTAAAAACGAAAACTGTTACTCTAAATCCCTGTATTGTATCCCGCGTCCGTTAGTTGCAAGAAATACTCTGCCGTAGGTTCTGGGGCAGCCGGTTATCGCTGTGTCGGCAGCGCCGAACTGCTGCGTGTCATCGTTGATGCGTATCCATGTTTCGCCTTTGTCGTCGCTGCGGTAGATACCCCACTTGCCTTTTAGTTTTGCGTTGGTGTATAAAGCCTGGTAATCCGCGCCGGGGGCGGCTTTACCGAGACCGATTATATTAATTACATCAAAGCCTTCAAACTTTTGCCATGCCCTGCCGCCGTCCATGGAATGATAAAGACCGGCTTCGCCGAGAGCAAGCCATAGATGGCCTTCAAGCCCTACTGCGGCTTTCAAATTTGTTTTTGTAATTTTTCCCTGTATAAATGAATTATTCATTAATGTAAAAGTACGTCCCGCATCGGCGCTTGCATAAACTGCGCCACCGTCATATAAAATAGCATAAAACTTTGAAGCGTTTACACGATCTGAAACAACAAGAGCGGCTCCCGGCAGCCCTGTGCAGGCATTCCATGTCCTGCCTTCGTTATTTGTCCAATGAGGAAGCATATTCCCTGCCGCCCAGATGATGATTCTCGCGTCAGCGGAAACTGCAACCCTGCCGCTCCAGCCACCTTGAGCGCCTTCAAGAAATTTTTCTACAGGTTTCCAGCTTCTTCCAAAATCGGAACTGATTCCCATTTTACTTTGATGATCATCACCGTGCCCGTCACCGCCGAGGCGCACTACATAGCTAGGTCTTGCCGCCGCATAATCAATCGAGTTTACCCCGTCAATTTTCGGATTCACAATCATATTGGGAGCGCGGTTCAAGTTAGTGTGAGCAAAGCCGCCTATATCGCCCATGCCGCTGTAAAGGAGCGGGCCTTCTGTCGGCGCAACTAAATCGAGGATAGCGCATTCTTCAATGCCTTCTGCCATTACTTCAATTTTAATGCGCCGTCCCCTGTCCCACTCGGTTAAATTTTTGCTGCCGTAAATTGTCGCGCCTGTGCCGTACATCATCCTGTTAGAATTAAAAGGATCAATGGCAATAGTTTGTATACACCAGCCGAGTTTCGGGCTTTGTTCGGGAAGTTCGCTTTGAACACCCCAGTCAAGCCAAGGAGCGGTTCCTATATCAAGAGAGTATTTGTTTACTCGGTTGGGATATCCGTCTAGAAACCAGATTGCATCCCAAGTTTTACCGCCGTTGACAGAACGGTAAATTGTTTCATCGGGCCACCAGTTATTTAAAGTGACAGCGATAAGCGCGTTAGGATTCTGCCAATCGACAGAGACTGCGCCCACTCCTCTGTCTGAAGTTTTATGCTCTGAAGCGTTGTATAATTCATTCGGAGGCAAGCTGATATTTTCCCATGTTCTCCCGGCGAATTTAAATTTCCAAATCGCCCCTCCCTGCCAGCTTGAACTGTAAGGGCCAAAGCCGTGATTCCATGCGGTTATCAAACTGCCGTCCGGTGAAAAGACTGCTCTGATCGGGTAGTAATTATCGCAGGGGCAAGCTTCTACAAGGTGGGGGTGTTGTCTTTCGTACCTTGCACCTTGATGGCGGTTGCGTATCGGCTGACCTTCAAGCGGCTGCCAAGTCCTGCCCGCATCCCTCGATTCGTAAATTGTAAAATCCGTATCAGCGATACCGACATAAATATTTTGAGAGCCGTTTCCCGGTGTCCCAGATGCAGGATCAAAGATGACCCACATGATACCGTAGAAATGCCTGAAGTTTTGATCCACATAGACGGTAAAATCATTGTCATAAACATTTCCCTTTGTAGGTAAGGATGATACAACTTCCCATGTGTGACCGTAATCGCGGCTTCTCCACAAACCGTCCCCGAATGATCCAAAGTAAACGATTTTATTATCATTAGGATCGATGGCAAGGCGTTCTCCCGCTCCTCTGCCCGGCATATTGCCGCCCATTTTAAAAGGCATATTAATACGTGTAAAAGTATCGCCGTAATCTTCAGACACCAGCATCTGTGACGGAGTAGCGTCCCAATCGTTTGTATAAGTCCCGGAAGCGATAACAAGACGGTTAGGTTCAACAGGGTCTGTTGCAATACTTGCTATACCTAAGCGCCCGTAATCTTCAACCCCTGCAAAATCGGTAAGAGGTTTCCATGCTTCATGCTCGGGAAGCCAGCGATAAGCTCCGCCCATATCTGTCCGTACATAAGCAAGGTCTTTTTGTGTTGTGTTAAAAATGATTCCGGGGATCATCCCGCCGCCGACTATTTTTACATTCTTCCATCCTTTTTGTGTATATTGAGGAAGATCCCTGTCCGCTCTGCCCGAGGTCGCGCAGGACACTGCAAGGGCGGTAATTAAAATTGCAATTAAAATTAATGAACAAATAATAACTTTTTTTCGCATTTTTCTCTCCTTCAAAAATCAAATTATATCATACCCTGATATATACACAACTTTTTATTTACGGTTATAAAAATGTAAAAATAATTTACCCTTTTTTCCACAAAGGAATACTTAAGAAACCGTGTTTTTCTTTTTTCCAACAACCGGCAGATTTAAATTTCTCGCCTGTGATAAGCTGCGTCCATTCACCTTCGGGAAGGTAATAAGTAACTTCTCCGTCATCGCTGAAAACAGGCGCGACAAGCAGATCAGAGCCGAGCATATACTGACGATCCAGATATTCGCAAGCAGGATCATTTGGAAAATTAAGAAACATGGCGCGAAGAACGGGGATACCTCTATCGCAAGCTTCCTTTGAAGCTTTTAACAGATCGGGTAGGAGGCGGGTTTTTAATTCTGCAAAGAAGCGGCAGACCTCTGCGGATTCTTCATCGACGCTCCAGGGGACGCGGTAAGAAGTGCTGCCGTGCAAACGCGAATGAGAAGAAAGCAAACCGAATGCCAGCCAGCGTTTAAAAAGCGAAGCGTTAGGCGTTCCTTCAAAGCCGCCGATATCGTGACTCCAAAAACCGAAACCGCAAAGCCCAAGCGATAACCCGCCGCGCAGGGTTTCCGCCATCGCTTCGAAAGTTGATTCGCAGTCGCCGCCCCAATGGAGAGGGAAACGCTGCCCGCCCGCTGTCGCAGAACGCGCAAAGAGTACAGCTTCACCCTTGCCCCGCTTTTTTTCCAGTAAATCAAAAACCGCTTTGTTATACAGATAAGAATAAAAATTATGATGAAGATGAGGATCGCCGCCGTCAAAGTAATCAACCTCTTCTGGAATTTTTTCTCCGAAGTCGGTCTTAAAGCAATCAACCCCCATGTCCATTAATTTTTCAAGCTGCGATTGATACCATTTAACAGCGGACGGGTTTGTAAAATCGACGATAGCCATCCCCGCCTGCCATTGATCTGTCTGATAAACTGAACCGTCGGCTTTCTTTAAAAAATAGCCGCTCTTTTTCCCTTCCTCAAAAAGGATTGAACGCTGCGCTATATATGGATTGATCCAAACACAAATCTTAATCCCCTTTGCCTTGATACGGGAAAGCATCCCTTTAGGATCGGGGAAAGTTTCCTTGTCCCAGGTAAAGTCGCACCAATTAAAACCTTTCATCCAAAAACAGTCAAAGTGAAAAACAGAAAGCGGAATCTTACGCTCTTCCATTCCGTTAATAAAACTCATCACCGTTTTTTCATCGTAAGAAGTAGTGAATGATGTTGACAGCCACAAACCGAAACTCCACTCTGGCGGCATGACAGGTCTTCCTGTAAGAGCGGTGTAACGTTCCAGCACCGTCTTTGGATCGGGGCCGTAAATTATAAAGTACTCAAGAATTTCTCCGCTTACACAGAACTGCACACGCGCTGTTTTTTCACTGCCGATTTCCAGCGATACATTTCCGGGATGATTGATAAAAACGCCGTACCCTTTATTTGTCATATAGAAGGGAATATTTTTATAAGCCTGCTCGCTCGCGCTGCCGCCGTCAGCATTCCAAATATCAACGCTTTGCCCGTTCTTTACAAAAGCCCCGAAACGCTCGCCAAGCCCATACACCAGTTCCCCTACAGAAAGAGAAAGCTCGTCTTTCATAAAAACCTGCGCATCACCGCAGTAGCAAGAAGCGTTATTGTCTATCATATAACCTGAGGACTTGTTAAGATTTTTAGTCAGCGCATTACCGCCGCCGAAAAAAGTATTATTCCAGTTGCCGCCTATATCAACAGAGACTGATAACTCCCCGCTTTCAAGGATTGCGGTCTTATCATTTATTTTTACATTTGGTTTGAATGAAGGATCGGCTAACTTCGTTTGTGCGGTATTCAATTCAAAGCGCGGGCCTTTGTCTAGTCCGCCTTCAAAATGGGAAACCCTCACCTTGATTATATTTTTAATAGGGCTTGAATACCTGATTGTAAGAAGCTGCGCGTTAAGGGTGTCGCCCCTGTGGCGGATAGGTCTTTCAGGCGCGTAAACTACAAGTTCATCCCCCTGCTGTTCCGGTTCAATAGCGCATGATGCAAAATGCGCTTCGATACCTTCTTTGATCATCCAATAGCCGTTAGTGAATTTCATACTTTGCTCCTTGTTGTTTTAAATATTATAACATGGAGAAAATTAATTTTGTTTATTCAATTCGGTAAGCTGTTAAATCGGGCAGTTTATCTAAAGTAATAACCAAAGGATGGTGATATACTTTCATTTTGTGCGCTTTGGGGTTATGATGTTCGCCTGTCCAAAAATTATCCTTGTGGGTTTCTCCTTGAAAAGATTGAAAGCGATCATTCCATGTCATAAACCATGACCACATTGTCCCATCTTTTAAACATTCATCGGGATCAGGTAATCTGTCATTTTCTGAAAGCGCGATAATAAAATCATGTAATGGGGTCATATAATAAGCTCTTTCAAATTGTTGTTTCATTGATGAGTAGTTTGCTTTGTAAAGATCAAGACTGACAATCTCTACGGTGGAAAGGTCAGGCAGCCATTCAGGGTCTTCCCCATTCCATACCCAGATTAAATTGTTAAGCCCTTTTACATAAGTAAAATAATCATACATAAATTCCCAAAGAGCGATATACGCCCTCCGTCCGCTTGCCCCCCACCAGAACCAACCGCCGGCCGCTTCATGCAAGGGCCTCCAGAGAACGGGGATGTCTCTTTCTTTAAGGGTAGTAAGACGCTCCGCCACCCTGTCTAAATCGCGGAGTATGGAATCAAAATCTTCGCTTCCAATTTCAAATTGACCGTTCTTCCACGGGATACGGAAAAGAGTCCTGTTAGTATAAAATTGATTTGTTGAGTCTGAACGCCAGTGCCAGCAGAAAGTGACTATACCGTGAATATGCGGTTTATCCGGCAAAAGCGCGATGCCGTTATTCTTACCTTCCCACCATTCAATCGCTTCGTTTACTTGTTCCCTGCCGCTTAGATAAGGAGCGTAAACATTTTTTACTTCTAAAAAATCAAAACCTTTCAGAGCGGGATACTTGCCGGTATCTGTAAACACACGGGCGATCATATCCATATCTTTGTTAGTAGTCCATGAAGTATCCATCTGACCGGATATAATAAATTTTCCATATTGATCTGATAAATAATTTAACAGGCGTTTTTTGTTCGGTGAAAATTCAGGAGTCGGCGGACGGGGGACAGGTATAATACTGCTAAGCTGTTGATTCTGATTTGGCTTCGGTGCAGAAGGGCACGATGTATTCATTAATAATAGACCTGCTGCCGCAAACCAAATCAGAATTTTAAAAAATTTCAAAACTATTCCAAGCGAAGATTGTCGATGAATATAGGACCGTTATAATTTGTAACAGCGCCGACTATACCAATAACTACGTTATTAATATTACGGCTGGAACGAAGCCTGTAAACAACGGTAGCTTTCATGTAACTGCCGACTTCTTCTTTCGGCAGAATTAAATCCAGTTCAGCTTCCGCTACTGTGCTTTTATCAAAAAATAACATTGCCTTACCTTTAAAAGAACCGGTTGTTGAATTGGCAGGGTTGATATACATATCAAAAGCAAGCCTTGTAATTCCTTTCATATCAAAAGGTTCGCTGAATTCGTATTTTATTTTAGGTTCTGACCACCATGACCCGACATCTTTTGAAAAATCTACATCGACTCTTAACATAGGTTTTCCCATTGTTGTAGCATCGCGGCTTACAGCCATAGTGCCTTTAAAATCCCAATACTCATCCGGCGCTGTCGCCCAACCTGCAGTTCCCGCTTCAGGATCGTCAAAGTTCCAGCGATAACCTTCTACTACCGGTTTTTCTCCGCCTGTGGATGCACAGGAAAATACTAAAACCGCAGCAATCAAAACGATAATAACTGCAAAACAAATTTTTATAGATTTCATATTTACCTCCATAAATATCAGAATAAATCGGTTTTATTCAACTGTCAACGAAATATTTCAAACCGCCAAATACCGGTTTTCCCTTGTAAAAGCAAATACAAATCATGAACACCTTTTATTTCTTTCAACGATGTTTCCGCGAATGACCAGAGCGGGCGGCGGCGAGGGCTTACAGGATTTAATTCGTAACCGCAAGTTTCACCTGTATTTGGAACCTCCAGAGTTCCTGCCAATTCGCCGTCGGGCGCATCAAGGCGGATTTCGATACGGCTGCCAGTCACTCCTTGAACAACAGCGGAAAAATGCAGCCGTTCGGAATTTATTTCTGAAAAATCCAATGCGGCAAAATGTATCCAACTTCCTGATGAAGCGGACAGCATTCCGTTTTTATAATTTGCGCCAAAACCATTGTCCGCGCTGACACCGGATTTATCTGCCGCACATTCAATGCAAAACACAGCGGGAACAGCGCTTCCGCGTTTTTCATGAAGGAAACAATTTGCATAATTATCAAAACGCTCTGCATAAACCGCTCTTGTAATTTTTCGTGATGTAAATTCCTCTCCTTGAATTTTAAAATTCCCTGTCAGTTTTATATCAGCAGAGGACGCGCCTATTGAAACATTGCAGATACAGGTTTCCAAACAAAAGCGTCCGTTGTAGCTGTCCCAGACAGATAAATCATTTACAGAAAGTTGAAAACTAATCTGCTTCTCTTCGCCGGGAGCAAACAACACTCTGTCAAAACCTTTTAAAGTTTTAAGCGGGCGTTTCTGAGAACAAAGGGCGGCAATTTTAGAATCGAGGGTAACATACAACTGAGGGACTTCTTCCGCTGTCATTGTACCTGAATTTTTTAATTTAAATGAAATGATCACAGTATCATTTTCTGCCGCCAGAGACTTATCAATTTTTAAATCGGAATAATCAAAGCGGCTGTAACTTAACCCATGACCAAAGGGATACAACACATTTCCATTAAAGTATTGATAGGTTGTGCCTGCAGAAATAATATCATACTCCATGATTGAAGGAAGCTGCTTTTCATCTTCGTACCATGTAAGGGGAAGCCTGCCTGCGGGGGAATATTTTCCGCTTATAAGATCTGCAAGACCTCTGCCTGTTTCCTGAATACCGGGAGACATCCAAATGATAGAAGAAATTTTTTCTGCTACACCTTTAAGCGTATACGGATAGCCGGAAATTAAAACAAGAGCGAGTCTCGGATTTACTTCAATTAACCTGCGGATAAATTCCTGCTGAAAAGGAGGCAGTTCCATACTCGGACGGTCAATACATTCGCGTCCGTTGATCATCGGGTTGTTCCCTCCGATAAAAATAACCTGATCCGCTTTTGCCGCAAGCTCTACTGCGCCGCTAAGCCCTTCCTTTTCAATTTTCATTTTAAACAACTCGCCTGCAGTTGGAAGCGGATCGTCATGAAGAAGGACAGGGCCGGCTTCATCGGGCGCTGCAAGGCGGCGGTTATCAAAAGTTCTGAAACAGATGAGTCCGTTTTCCTGCGGCACTAAATTAAAAACAGAATAAGCGAACCACGAGTGAGAATTTTTTCCGCTTACAGAGATCACACACTGCTCTTCTTTTAGAGCTTCAGCTTTCGGTCTTACTGTCTCAGGGATCGGCGGCGGCTGGAGAGCGCCTGGGTCTCTCCTCCAAAAAGGCGATTCTAAAAGCAAGCCGCTTTCTTTATCGGCTAAGGTTTGAGAGCCCCAACCCCAATCTTCTTTATAAAAATAAGCAGGTATCTGTCCCGGCTCTCCGACAGAAAGCAGTTTTCCTTTCGGGTGGCCTATATCGCTTATAACAAGAGGCCTTTCGTCTTCTGTAGTAAAAGAGACAAGGTCACGGTAATCGGCATTGATGATCTTGTCCTTGCCGTAAACATCCTTTAAACCTTCAAGGGGAGTGCAAAGATAAGTAGGGATACCTGAATACCAATCAAGGTGGATAGAATCGGCAAGCGGTCCCAGAACAGCGATAAAGTTTTTTACTTTTTCTGGAGGTATAGGGAGCAAGCAAGTTTTGTCTGCGTCTTTTTCATTTTTTAAAAGCACGATTGATTTTCTGACCGCTTCTCTTGCAAGATCGCGGTATTCATCTTTCATTAAATCTTTTTCATTAATTGAATCGTAAGGGCAGCGTCCCGGAGGATCAAAGAGTCCTAAACGAAATTGTATTAAAAAAATTCTTTCAAGATGTTCATCCAAATCCTTTTCGCTGATTAGTTTTTTATCAAGCGCATCCATCACAGCGGGGATGGAGTGTTCAGATGTATCTGTCATTGTGTCCGCGCCGTTTTTTAATGCCGCCGCTAAAGTCTCAGCATGATTTTCAAAATAGTGATGCAAAAGAACTGTCTGTAAAAAATCCCCGCCGTCCGTTACAAAATGCCCTTCCAGCCCCCACTCTTTTTTTACTACATCATTCAAGATGGGATGAAGCATCATGGGAATACCGTTTACTTCGTTGTATGCGGTCATCATTGAAACCGCTTTTGCTTTTTCAATTGCGGTTTTAAAAGGCGCAAGATAATATTCATGCATACAGCGTGAAGGGATTGAACAAGAGCAGCTTCCTCTATGCTTTTCATTGTTGTTTGCAAAAAAATGTTTCGGCCCGCAGCTTACACGTAAATAAAAAGGATCATTTCCCTGAGCGCCGCGAATGTATGCGCAAGAAAGTTCTCCTGCAAGAAAAGGGTCTTCGCCGTAACCTTCTTCGGTGCGCCCCCAACGCGGATCGCGTTCCATATCTATAGTAGGAGACCAGATTGCAAGCCCTTTATTGCCATGCGTTTTATAATAAACTCGGGCTTCGGTAGCGGCAACTTCCCCTACCCTTCGCAGCAAATCCCTGTCCCACCCTGAAGCAAGACCGATAGTTTGAGGAAAGGTAGTATTGTTTCCTTCCCTGTCAACAAAACCGTGCGCGCCTTCCGCGCCGATAGCCCAAGGTTTAATATCAAGCCGTTCCACAGGTTGATTCCGTGACGGTATGAAGCCGGCTTTTTCATTAAGCGTGAGTCTGGAAATTAAATCGCGTACACGCTCTTTCACAGGAAGCGATGGATCAAAAAATGGAAATTTATAATTCATAATTTATTATATACTGTAAAAGCTTTTCAGAAAATAAATAATAAGATGACAGTCAATGTTTAATAGATTATTATTTAACAGTGACTAATTCAATTTCTTTTAATTCGCCTGCATCGCAATGGGAAGAAGCGCTGCCTCTTGGAAACGGAAGGCTCGGCGCAATGATTTTCGGTTCGCCTGATCGGGAAAGGATTCAACTAAACGAAGATTCAATCTGGTCAGGCGGTTTCCGTGACCGTAACAATCCTGCGGCGAAAGAAGCGCTTGCAGAAGTCAGACAGCTCTTAAATGAAGGGCGCGTTGCAGAAGCGGAAGAACTTTGCCTTGAATGTTTCAGCGGCATCCCTCCTGCGCAACGGGTTTATCAAACAACAGGAGAATTGCAAATTAGTTTTTCACCTGAGGGAATGTTCGGTCATCCATGGTCTGGGACAAGAAGCGGCGCGCTAATGACAGGCATCACTAATTACAAAAGAGAACTTGATCTTTCAAGAGCAGTTCACACCTTGTCCTTTGAATACAAAGGAATAATTTTTAAACGCGAATGTTTTATTTCCGCTCCTGACGGTTTGCTCGCTCTGCGTTTTACATCTGAAAGCACAGACGGCTCACCGGCTGACGGTAAAATTTCTTTTCGTTCAAGTCTCGAGCGCGGTGTCTTTTATGACCGCAAAGGAAACTTTCAAAACGCGGCTTATCTTTGCCGCGATACGGACATCCCCTTCTGCGTTATGTTTAAAGTTTTTCAAAAAGACGGAACGCAAAAAAACAGGGGCGGTTTTATCACGGTTGAAAATGCGGATGAAGCTCTGCTCTTATTAGACATCCGAACAAAGTTCCGCGAAGATGACTGCGAAGCTATATGCCTTGCAAATATCAACAAGCAAATTGAAAGCGACAATTGGCAGTGCGCCGCTATAGAGAGCTGTTGGGAAAAACTTTTAAAAAATCATCTTGACGATTACCGCAATTTTTACAACCGCATGGACTTTGCTTTAAACACATCAACCGAGAAATCAACATCAGATGAGCTTATCCGATACTTTAATTTCTGCCGTTATTTATTAATCTCTTGCAGCCGCCCCGGAACCTTCCCTGCAAATCTTCAAGGTTTATGGAATCCTCACATCGATCCGCCTTGGGGCTGCGACTATACGATCAACATAAACGCGCAGATGAATTATTGGGCAGCTTGCACATGCAACCTTGCAGAAACAGAAGAGCCGCTCTTTGATTTGCTGGAACGAATGTACCCAAATGGAAAACAAACGGCGCAGATAATGTACGGCTGCCGCGGTTTTACAGCTCACCATAATACCGATCTTTGGGGAGACACAGCTCCAAGAGATTATTGGATACCGGCATCGTATTGGGTTCTTGGCGCGGCGTGGCTTTCTATTCATATCTGGGAACATTATGAGTACACTCAAGATAAAAATTTTTTAAAAAAATATTTCTACCTTTTAAAAGAAGCTTGCGTCTTCTTTATAGATTTTCTAAGCCCCGGAACAAAAACAAATACAGAAGGAGAAACCTATCTTGTTGTATCTCCCTCTGTTTCACCGGAGAACAGTTACTTTCAGAAAACGGCAGCGAAGAGCGATCCCCCTCTCTGCGTCAGTCTTTGTAAGGGTTGCGCGATGGACGATCAAATCCTGCGTAAACTTTTCAGCGCTGCAATCCGCTCTGCTGAACTTCTCGGCAATGAAGATGAATACATCGATCAATTCCGCTCCGTCCTTAAACGAATAGCAGAACCTGCGATACACAGCAACGGAGGCATCTGCGAATGGAATGAAACAAATGTTTCTAATGAACCGTACGTTTCTAGCGAACCGTACGAAGAAGCTGAGCCGGGACACCGCCACTTCTCGCATTTGTGGGCGCTCATGCCAGGAGATGCAATTATAATAGAAGAAACTCTAAAAAATTCGGCATTGTTATCAGCAGCAAGAAAAAGTATAGAGCGCCGCCTTGCCGCAGACGGAGGGCACACAGGCTGGAGCCGCGCCTGGCTTGTCAATTTATTTGCCCGTCTTGCAGACGGCGAAGCCGCTTTAGAAAATTTAAACACGCTGTTAAAAGATTTTACTTTGCCCAATCTATTTAATAACGGCCCTCCCTTCCAGATAGACGGAAACTTCGGCGCTCTTTCAGGCATCACCCAGATGCTGATGCAAAGCCGTATTTGTTATGACAATGAACAAAGAGAAGTAGAAATAAAAATTCTTCCAGCTCTGCCGAAAAGCTGGACAAGCGGCAGTATCAAAGGATTACGCACAAAAGGCAATCTGGAAATAGATTTTGAATGGAAGGATAGAAAAGTAATATCGCCTATAATCAGAAACAAAGGAACAGAAGAAGTTCATGTAAAAATTTTTCATGATGGAAAAAAGCTAGACTTAGTATTGAAACCGGAATAAAAACTTTCTGTTCTTTCTCTATGTAGAGTAAAGCTAATTTATAATATATATTTTAAATATGAAAAATGAAGACTGCATACAAACAGCATACCGCCTTCACATCGGCTCTGCAAAATGCGCGTTGGACTTAGGCGACGGCAGCGAAAGAGGGGAATACGTCAATCAAGATTACATTCTAAATATATTGGGTAAGCCTCACCGGGCAATCAATCTTATGTACTGTTATTATCCTCTGGACAAAGGTTGGCCCGCACGAGCTAGCTCTCTTGCCGAAAAGGGTAAGGCAAATTTCGCTTGGGCTTATGCTTACGATGATTACTTTCCTTATCAAGGCGGCATCGAAGGTAACGCGGACGATCCTGACAGCGAGCCTTTCCGCTCAATGCGTGATGTCCGCTGTCATGGACAGGACGTTATCCTTACGTTGACTGTAGACTGCGCCGTCTCTGACAAGCAGTTAATAAAAATCGCAGAAGACCTTCGCCCCTTCGGCAGGCTGATGCTTCGCATTAACCATGAAGCGACAGGAAACTGGTTTGCTTTTAATAAGAGATATACATATCAGCAGGTTGCAGATTTTTATGTACGCTTTCATAAAATAATTAAACAATATTCCCCTCACATTAAAACAATTCTTTGCATAGGCAATGATCGTCCTGACAAAGACGGCAAGATGAAATACGAAGATGAGTTTGCCGAAGCGATTAAAGTTGCAGACATCTGGTCAACTGATACTTACATAGCTCTCCATTGGGGCTGGCCCTTTGACATTGCAGAACCCGGCGGCAAGTCACACAAGAGAACCGGCAACAATGAAACCTTACGCGGATTCAATTACGAGTACGGTCGCTTTATGGAAAGGTCTAATAATATGCCGCGGGATTTTGTAATAAGCGAGTTCAATGCAGACGGAGATGTAACAGGTCCTTACGAACAAGCAGAACAGCTTGCAGAGTTTTACCGCCGCCTTCCTGAAGAAACGAGCTGTATCAAAGGAATTACTTTCTATCAATTCAGAGATCGGGGACGCTTAGGTTTAGAGATCGAAGACCCGAACAACTCAAACATCGGAATCGCTCAGCCGATTTTAGAAGAATACAAAAAGATTCTTGCAATGGAAGCATATCTGCCTTCATTTATAACAGGAGAAAAAATAAATTTTCCGGTAAAGCTAAGGTGGGGAGGCAGCGAAGACTCAGACGGGATTTCCATCACTCTTTGCTTTGAAAATGATCCTGTCTTTTGCGAGGTTAATTTCTCCGGCGAAGACATCAACCTCAACTTGATAATGGAAATTAATGGACGCTGGTTTTATAAAAAGCCGGGCGTTAAATCAATCGACTTGATCTCGGCATTCTTTAACAACAAGCTCTCTGGGAAAACGGAAATCCCCTTGCGGATTTTCGCTCCGCCGCCGCAAGGTTTAAACGATCCCAGCCAAGGATCAGATTGGGAAATCAATTATTATACAGAGATGCAAAACCTGCCGGAGATGCGGATACGTTACACTCCTGCGAAAGATCGCCCGCAAGAGAAATAAAATAATTACGCTTTTTCTAAAATCAATACACCGGCAGCAGGGAGTGAATAGTGTTCAGAGGGGGTAAAGTTTTTTTCTGTGAGTAAATCACGACAAGCAAAGGGAACAATCACTTCTGTCTCATCATTGTTATGATTTAACACAAAGACAAATTCCTTCTCTCCTTTTTTGCGGCAAGCGGCTTCTATCCCTTCTTGAACAGGAAAGACAGGCTCTATGCAAAGTTCTTTGCTAATCAATGCGGCAAAGCGATCCAAGAACGGAGCTTCAACACGCGAGCCGAAGTACCACACCTGCCCCTTGCCGTAATTGTTCCGGCAGATGGCGGGAGTCCCTGCGTAAAAATCTTCCGCGTAACGGGCGATAGTTTCAGCGCCTTCTGTGTGAATAATATCAAAGAGCATGTCCGCCTTCCATGTGCCGGCAAGAGCGGCATCACAGATCAGTTTATTTGATTGATCAGGAGGGAGCGCGTCGGTTTCTTCCACCCACAAGCCGCAAAGGGGACGCAGTTCGCCGGGATAGCCTTCGGCGGTTACAAGATCGTTTTCATCGGTCATGCCGGAAAAATAAGTTGTAACAAATACGCCGCCTTCTTTTACAAAGTTTTTTAGCTTTTCAGAAAGCCCGCTCTTAACCATGTAAAGGATCGGAGCGAAAATAATTTGATAATTTTCAAAAGAGGAATCAACACCGATAACATCGGTTGAAATATTTTTCCTTGCAAGAGCGTTATAAAAACGGAACACTTCTTCCGGGTAATTCATGTCGATGGTCGGACCTGCCGATAAACTTGCCGCCCACCAGTTGTCCCAATCAAATAACACAGCCGCCTTTGAAAAAACGCGGCTGCCTAAAAAAGCATCCCCTAATTTTTGCAGTTCCTCCCCAAGCGCGGCTGTTTCGCGGAAAACCCGCGTGTTTTCATGACCGCAGTGATCGATAACCGCCCCGTGAAATTTTTCGCAGCAGCCGCGGGAACGGCGCATCTGGAAAAACATCACCGTATCAGAACCATGCGCCAGAGCTTGATAACTCCACAGCCTCATAATACCGGGTCTTTTCAGCGAATTGTACGGCTGCCAGTTGGTGACGCTGGGAGTTTGCTCCATAAGGAAAAATGGTTTTCCTCCGCCGCAGCCTCTCATGAGAGCGTGGTTCATTGCAGTGTGTGTAAAAGGCGTTCCGGGCGAAGGGTAATTGTCCCATGAAATAAAATCGACATACTTACCCCACTTAAAATAATCCAGATGCCAATATGTTCCCATCATATTAGTTGTTATAGGAATATTCGGGGTAATATCTTTTAGAATCTTTGCTTCAGCGCGGTAACATTCCAAGAGGCTGTCAGAATTGAAACGCCTGTAATCAATTGATTGAATCTGACAGGCGGTGCGTCCGGGATTCCATTCTTCATTTAAATAACTGGGAGCTGCAATATCATCCCAATGATAATATGTATGCCCCCAAAAAGATGAGTTCCATGCCTTGTTAAGAGCATCTATGGTTTTATATTTTTGCTCAAGCCACTTACGGAAAGCTTTCTCGCAATTTTCGCAATAGCAGCTTCCTTCGTATTCATTACTGACATGCCAGGCGATCAAATTTTCCAGCATTCCGTAACGGA
>Ga0209755_10000735_pt1 | contig 57538 bp, 23 predicted proteins | sample TergutCo191P1_FD_187301 | JGI IMG/M metagenome (GOLD analysis project Ga0209755, IMG submission 187301) | Cornitermes sp. P1 segment gut microbial communities from Petit-Saut dam, French Guiana - Co191P1 (SPAdes) (version 2) | ecosystem: Host-associated > Arthropoda: Insects > Digestive system...
GAAATAACCCTCACGATGTCAGCAACATATATTTCTTGCCTTGTTGACTCATTTGTGACTGTAATTGTCCTGATATTACCGTCCAATGTCGGGTCTTCACCCCACATCATGCTTACATCCAGCGTGCACGGCATTATATTGAAGTCCACAGGCCTTATTTCAAGCACGAGCGGTATGTCGTGAACATGCTGCACTCTCTGCCCTGTCGCATCGAGGCCGGGTGATGTGTGCGTGAGTCTGAGCGTTACGTTGTAGACGTTAACGCCTGTTGCTATCGCAAAGTCTACCGCCGCCTGTGTCGGCTCTATACGTAAATCTGTGAAGTATCCTGCGAGCAACGATGTTGTTGTCGTCGGCCAGTTTGTGATGCGGAACATATTGCCGAGCAGCTGATGACCTGTGGGCAATGGATTGACGCCTTGCCTATGGTCTACAAACTCGAATCTGATTCCGTGCGCATCTGATGACGCAAACTGCTCCATCGGCAGAATCGGTATCGCTTCTCTGCTTGAATCGTTTGTTAATCTTGCATGGACTGCGCCCACGAGCGGATCTGTATTATTAGCCAGCGGCTCTTCGAAGTAGTACACAAACCTGCGCTGAGCATCGGGGAGCGTGAAAGATGTTGTCAGGTCTGCTACGTTGAGAACGACTCTTCTGCTGTCGGTATAGCCTGCAATGACTCCGGCACCCTCACCTTCGGTCGGTCTGACGATATGCCTGTAGTTCAGCGTTCCTTCTCTATTTGTTCCAAGTGTCCTTGCTGCTACTTCTGTTGCTTGGACTCTTACAGTCAGTTCTTCGCCCGGCCATAACCACTGCACGTTCCATATGCCTGCGGGGTCGGGAATCGGGCGGCCATCACGGATTGCAAACTCAAAGTCAGGCGGCGGGGCTGCAACAGGTGTAGCTTCCGTCAGCGTGATTTCGAGGTCGCCTATTGTGATAATTCCGGGGGTGCGTACACCGTCGTATACGCCACCGCTCATAAACAAATCGTGTGTGAAGTCGTTGCCAATGAATATCGGGCCTTGTCCGTCGTTACGGATTACTATGTCACGGACATTATCAGGCACTAGTGCGTGATTTTCGTCGGCTTCAAGGTTGATTGGGTGTATATCACCTTGCTCTGTTACTATGGTGAAACTCGGGCGCAGGATTTCAAGCCTGAGAGGTTCAGTTCTTCTCGTTATGTCTCCGCTTCGGGCGTAGTCAACTCGCATTACCGATTGATGGTCGCCCGGCAGTCTTTCCAGCTCGACCTGTCTCGGCATGATGTAAAATACTACGGGAGCGCCCCACGCACCAAGGTTTTCGAGTGGCGGTACGGCTGTTCCCGGTGCTGTCGGGAGTGTGCCTGTTAAGCCTTGATAACGACCTCCAACAGACCTGCGAGTTACGCCGTCGGTGACTACATGCACAATCTCAAATAGCTCAGGGATTGCAGCGCCGAAGCCCATATTGAAATTAGCACCTGCAAGATTTACCGTTTCTCTTGTTGAGCTGTTGCGCAGCGTTACACGGATGCCGTGTGCTGCGTAGTTCGGCCATCTCACATCTCGCCTGTAGAGCTGCACATGGTCACGACCCGCTTGCATATATTCGATGCCCACGTTTACATCTACGGGTCGAACAACGAGCGTGAGGTCTGTCGGCTGCGGTGCCGCACCGTGCGTTATGGTTATTGTCATCTGAATTGTGTGTGTGTCGATTTCGGTCTCGGCTGCTCTGGCTGCGGTCGGGCTGAGCCATACTGTGATTGCTTCTCTTGCACCCGGAGCGAGCATATAATCTTCGTAGTTAGTGCTTGTTGCGAGGGTTTGGCGTGATGGTCTGTCTGCAAACTCCCATTGCTCGGTGAAGAAGCGATTGAGTGTGCCGTCGGCGTGGGTGAAGGCTATTTCGAGCTGACGCAGGTCTATGTAACCCGTGCCTGTGTTATGTATTACGACTGTACCCGTATGTGCAGGCTGTACAGGTGTCGCACGAGGAGTCGCTTCGTTTACATAGACGTTGAAATCTCTGTCTGTGCGAGAGTCAGCCAGGTCTATAGCAAATGTAAGGTTTTCGATTTCAAGATTCAGATTGACCGTCCTGTTTGCATTGGTGGCTGCATTGCTACGCTCTACAAACTCGCCACGCGCAGCGTTCCATCGCATGTTTCTCATAGTGAGCACATCCGGGTGCAGCGGGGGCGACGGGGCGCGATTTACGCCTCCGCCTATATCCGGGTCGCCGACGACCCTGACTTGCAGAGTCACGGAATCGCCCGTGGTGCCTGCACGTTCAAGTCTCACAGCTGTGCCGGCAGGTACATATACATGGAAAATGTTATTTTCAAAGTTTAGCGCATTTGTTAGCGCATTTGAAATAACCCTCACGATGTCAGCAACATATATTTCTTGCCTTGTTGACTCATTTGTGACTGTAATTGTCCTGATATTACCGTCCAATGTCGGGTCTTCACCCCACATCATGCTTACATCCAGCGTGCGCGGCATTATATTGAAGTCCACAGGCATCACATCAAGAGTTAGCGGGATTTCATTGTATGTAAACAACTCTCCCGACGGTGTGCGCAGTGCGAGCCTGAGCGTAACTGTGTATACACCATAGGTCAATGCTGTTGCGATGGAGTGGTTTATCGCCGCCTGTGTAGGCTCGATTCGTAGATTTATGTAATCCCCGGCGGCTAAGGAGCCTGTTTCAGGCCAATTTGTGATGTTGAATAAACCGTTGCCGAGTAAGCCTATCAGCTCATGCCCGGCTGCCAAAGGTTCTCCGCCTTGACTGTGAGCAACAAACGCAAATCTGATTCCGACTGCATCTAGGGAAGCACCTTGAGCTAAGAACGGTATCGGCTCTGTGACCGAGGTGTTTCTCAGCGTCGCAAACACGCCGCCCTCTGTAGCGTTCGGGTAACGATTGGGGTGATTGTCCAGAGGCTCCTCAAAGTAGTAGCGGAATATGCTGCTGCTACCCGGTGTCATCGCAAAGCTTGTGCGGAGCTCGGTTACTCTCAGAGTGACATCTCTGTTTTGAGTGCGACCTGATATAGAGGTAACTGTTGTAGCTACGTCGCCCTCTTCTTCTCTTATGTGGTGGCGAAGCAGAAGGTTTCCTACCCTGTCAGGCAATATGTTGGGGGTGCCGTCAGGATTAACTGCTCTGTTCGGAGTAACGCTCGCATAATCTCTCGTTGCTTGCACTCTCACAGTCAGTTCTTGCCCCGGCCACAGCCAGTAATGTGCAGGAATTGGCGTAGGTGTCGGGTCTGGGTCGTTGTTGTTGTTATCGTTCGGGTCGGGGTCATTCGGGTCTGGGTCGTTATTGTCATCGTTCGGGTCGGGGTCATTCGGGTCTGGGTCGTTATTGTCATCGTTCGGGTCGGGGTCATTCGGGTCTGGGTCGTTATTGTCATCGTTCGGGTCTTCAAACGGAGCTATGCCGGGCACAGGCGGCACAGGGTCAGGGTCTGGCACAGGTTCGCCACCGCCGTTGTTGTTGCCGTTATTACCGCCGTTATTGCCGCCGTTGTTATTGCGCGCTCTCACTGTGAACTCAAAGTCAGGCGGCGGGTCTGCCAGCGTGGCTTCTTCCGTCAGCGTGATTTCAAGGTCGCCTATTACGATAGTGCCGCGCACCAAATTATCTTCGTTAACGACCGGCTCTCCGCGTACAAATTCGCCGAATGTATGGGTAGTCCCGGATTCAAGATGTTCAAAGTTGCCGCCAATGAATATCGGAGCTCTGCCGTCGTTTATTATTGTAATATCCCTGACATTTCCGTCCGTACTTGGGTCTTCGCCTACATCGAGGTCGATTCTCGGGATTTCATCAGGATTTGTAACTCTGAAAGTTGGGCGGAGGATTTCGAGTGCGAGAGTCGGAATCGGGTCTGAGTCTTCAGCCGTGGGCTGAGGCCAGATTACATCGCCGACCCGGCTACTGCGGTCATAAGTTATGGTTAAATCTGTTGTGTATATACCCGGTACTCTCTCCATAGCTTCCTGCGTAGGCATGAGGTATATCACTACAGGGGGGCCTCTCGGATTATCTGTTGATGCACGACGCTCCAGCATACCTATCAGACTCTGGCGATTGGGGGCGATTGTAACAGTGGTGTCATTATCGGGGTCATATACGTGAACAATCTCGAACAGGTCAGCATAATCACCGAAGTCAAACACGATTTCGGAGAGGCCTATATCTACGTTTGTTGCTCTATTCCAAAGCGTCACACGGATTCCGAACCGCCGCACGAGTTCAAGTCTTTCGTCGGCCGAAAGTGAACTAAAGTCGAGGTCATGCCACTCGGTATCGCGCCTGTACATGGTTGTTGCAGGTGACTGCGATGTCATCCGCTCGACTAACACATCCACATCAACATGCTCGATGTTCAGCCTTAAGTCTGCCTCGTAGCGGTCTGCCGGGAATTGTTGTATGAGATAGATGTGCATTGTTTCACTGCGCTCTCGCCCACGATACGGAGCGGTTACAAGATTTTCTGCCTCTCGCGCAAGCCGTATGGGGTCGTCTGCCGCGCGCATTGTGTCTATGTGGAGCGCACTTTGATTCGGGTGAACCACAAAGTTTGCGCCGTATTCCTGCGTCATTCCCCCTGCTTCATTTACAGATATGCCCGGAATGACGCGTTGTTGGGTTAGAGCATTTCTCCAGCCGTCGTCGGTAGGCCAATCTTGCCATGTGTATGTGAAGTTTTGAACAGACCCTGTAATCGGATTGTCATAATCGTCCACGCCTGTATAAACCGTCTGTCCCGAGAAGCGGACACGGAGCAATGTACCCGGCTCAACTGTGAGCGGTACGCGGCTTGTGTTTACAACTCTTACTGTACGCTGATGTGCGTTCGGTGCTTCTTCGAGATAGTAGCGGAAGCCATACGGGCCTCCCGCCGAGACCACAGACGGAACTGTCGGTGTGGAGTTTTCACCAACGTATACTCTGAATGTCGGCAAAATGACTACGAGCATGAGTGTTACGGTTGGTGCTTCCATTCCGCTGTTATGCGTGAAGTTCAGCATTATCGGCATACCTGTGGTAAGTGCGCTTGTAGAGCCTATTCTCGGTCTTACCGTGAAGGTTGCAGTTTCATTATAACCGAGATAACCGCCGGGTACTGTCGGCCATGCCTCTATCTCAAACAGCGGCAAGCTGAAGTCAAATGTCAGGTCGCCCGTGGGCTGTCCATTGTCATCCAGCAGTGTTCTGTAGAACGGACTGTTGCTATTATCGTTGAGCGTACCCAAATTCAGCGGTACATTTGCGCTGTTTCTTATAGTCAGCTCGTGCTCATGCATCGGGTGGATTGTTGGATCTTCGTTTAGATAAAGCCTGAAATTGCGCTCTCCAGGCGTTACAGTGAAGTCACGCGGGAGTACATTCATAACGACGTTTAGCGTCTCTAGCACCTCTGCATTGTAACGCAGCACTACGTTTCCGGTTGCACTCGTCGAGCCTACTCTGCCCATTGTTTCCTGTGTCGGGCGTATTCTTATTGTAAACGCTTCACCGTGCAGGTCTATGCCTGCTACGGGGATATTCGGGCCAAGACCGGCAATCGGGTTATACGGGTCAACAGGTATGCCGAAACCGGGTACAATCTCAAAGCCCGCGGGAATTTCAAGGCTCATGTTTGCAAAGTTGAGATGACCTGTGCCATAATTTGTTATTGTTATGTAGCGAATGAAGTCATTTTGGTTTTGGTCAATATAGCCTGTCACGAGATGATTTCCTCCCCAAGGGTCAGGGGCATGCTGAGGGCGAGGCGGGTCGCCGACGTGGCTCGGATGTGCCGGATCCGGATGGCCGTCTGTTACTGTTACTTCTGTCGTAAAGCCCATTCTGGCTCTAAATGACGGTGCAGGTCCTTGCAGACGCATTTCTATGTGTGATCTCACGGAGATAGTATTACCCGTTGGTGTCGGCACTGTCACCCCGTCATCGAGCACCAGTGCAATTTCATTGCCCGTAAATGTCAGGGTGTCTGTCACCGTTCTGTAGTCGGGTCTGGGTATACCGAACAATCCCACTCTGGGACTGATGTATATGGTTATTGAGCCACCCGGCTCCAGCACCGTGTCCTCCGGCAGCGGATTGGTTATGATAAAGTCGGTACGTGTGAGTGCCGCTTCGAGATTGGTAATCCGCAGTATGCTCGTGTTTGTGAGCGTGACGGGATATACATCGAGTCCGAAGAAGTTTCTATCCACGTATCCATCGTCTTCGTCCCATACCTCTACGTTTGTAGGCCCGCCCGGAACTCCATGAATATTAACCCACGGCGGCAGTCCGCTTTGAGGTACTACATGCGGGCCGCCCGGGTCAGGCGTGAAGTTTACATCGTTGATATCCCAAGCGAACATCGGTGCTGTTACTGTGAATGTCAGCGGGACTGTTATTATGAAGCGACCGGAAGCTGACGCATCTCTGCCTCGTACTTCAAGTGTTCCCGTATGTGTGCCGACAGGCAATCCTGTACGCGGGGCTACGTAGATGTCTATATACGGACGACTCCACCCCGCCGCTTCCATCGTGGTCAGGTAGTCATTTGTTATTTCAAAGCTCGGATAGATTTCGCCAAAGGCCGTGCCTATGGTTATAGCTTCTATGGCTTCGAGTCTGAATGTCTCGCGGTTTGTCAGCCTGAATCTCTGCGGCCCTGTGTAGACGACTGTGACTGTGTCTCCATCTACCTCTGTTTTTGGGAAATCTACTTGTTCTCGCGTGTAGCCGTGAATCAGCTCGCCGAAATCGTGGCTTTCAGGCTCTACGCCGACACGGAACTCTGAAACAGAGAACGAGAGCTGAGCTTCAAGCACTACATAACCGTTTGCATCCGTGACGACCAAAACATCTCTATATACACCCGCAGGCATATTCAAATGCGGTCGCACTGCGATTGTGGCACGTTGCTGTAGTCTATCGGGAACAAATCCGTCTACATTTAGGACTGTCGGCTGTATTGCGGGTGGTGTTACTATCAAAAATCCGCCGTTGTAGTGACTGTCTCTTGTGGAGCGCAGATGTGCCGTGAGACCCGTCAGCGGGCCGGAGCCTGTGTTTTCGATTGTGAAAACTTGATTATAAGACAGACCGTGTACGGGCGTTTCGCTAAAGCCGTAGCCGACACGGGCTTGCGCCCATATCTTAGAGTCGCTTTCGAAATGCGGACCTTGCTCATAGATGCGTACCGGGGTTGCTTGAACGAGATTCCAGTTCCATGTCTCTGTGAATATTCTCGCGGATTGTGTAGGACGAACCACATCGAAGATTACAGGCACACCGGCGACAACTCTGCCGGTTATAGCTTCTTCAATTATGACCGTGTCGGTATGTCTGCCGACGGTAAGCCCCGGTCTCGGAGTGACATTAAATCTGAATACCGGACCATTTAGGTAGCCATCGGGGTGGATAGTCTCAAACCACGCATTTGCAAATTCGCACTGGTGGATTTCAAACGGAGAATTTGCACCGCTTGCGAGCCTTGGAGGGGCTATATTTATAATATCTGCTGCGGGCATGAACACGTTGTTATTATCATAGCTGTCAATACTTACGACAGTTACAGGGATAAACTGACGCGGAGCATGGTTCGGCGCACCCTCTATTCTTGTGTCAAACACTACGGGATTGGGGTTAAATCTTACTGCGGAATAACTAACCGTAAATGTAACAGGTATATCGAGGGTAAATCCATGTCTGCCTCTAAGCCTCAATACATCAGTGTGGACACCTTCAAGCAGTCCTACAACGGGGCGAATGTGCAGCGTAAAGCTCTCACCTCTCGTGAGCAGTCTCGGCACTACCTCAAAGCCGCCCACGACGCTGAACACACCACCGTTTAACCATGACGGAGTTATGTCATAAATCGTGTATTGGTCTAACGCTCCGCCACTTCTGCGAATTGTGACGTTCGGGATAGGAGCAACGGCGACGGGGTTATATCCCTCTGTTGCCATGAAGCTGAGATTCGGCGGTGTTATCGGGCTGACCGGACTGGGAGGATGTGCTGCCCACGCCACCGGTGGCACAACTGAGAAGCTGAGCGGTATGCGCATATACGGAGCTTCACCGGCAGCAAGACCCTCTTCTCCGACGTATAAATGTTCGCCACGGATAAACAGGTGGTCTGAATAGTTGCCGATACCAAGACCCATTCTCGGGCGCACTCTTATAAACGCTGTCATTCCCGGCGCTAATACATTTACCTCAGCACCCGAAGAATTTACGAGCTGGGCGACAAATACCGCACGGTTATTTTCATCATAGACCGGGTTGGTACCATCCATCAGCCGCACGCGGTCTACTAGCTCGATGGGAGAATCATCGCCCATGTCCATGTTGATTGCGAGTCCCGGGAAGTTTGCTCTACCTGTATTGGTAATACGTATCCAGAGGGTGTCGAGCATAGCCGCTGTGTAGCCTGCGGTTATCTGTCCCCAGTCGTAGATGTTCGGAGATACTGTCGCTCTTGCGGGGTTGACTGTGAAGCGGAGCGGCACTCTGTGCTCTATGCCGTTTGCCGCAGTTATCACGAGATAACCGACGTAGCTGTTTGGTACAAGTCCTGTTCTCGGGCGTACAAACCATGAGGTTGTCCCGCCTTCTGCGAGCGGACGATTTTGTGCCGGAGGTGTCGGAACGAACTCAAACGCAGCGTTTGTGAGCGATGCGGAGGCTCCTACGAGGTTTCCGGGGCCTAGATTTCTAAGTGTGAACTCTATGGTCGGGCGGAGTGAATATCCTGCATCGGTGTCTTCCCACTGTGCTACATTGAGACAAACATTAGGTGGCGGACCCACCGGGCGCTGTGGGTTAGCATTCGGAGTCTGGACAGTCTGACATGGTATACCCAGTGCGGCGCAAACCGTACACGCTGCATTTTGCCACTCTACGCGAGTGTTTGCCGGAAGCACGGTAAAGCGTGTTTGTCCTACGCCGTGGACTATTCTCGCGCCACGCTCAGGATCTATACTGTCTGCACGGACGTTAAGATTTGCAATATATTCCATCGGCAGTAAGCCGTTTGGAGCAAGACCTTGCACAGGGCGTACAAAAACTCGAACCGTATGCGGGTGCACGCCGCCCGGGTTGAAACCCGGGTCGGTGTGGTGAGCGAGCGGAATCAGCCGTGTATCAGGTGTAATAGGTACGCCGTTATTTTCAATTCTTGTCACTACGAAGTTTGGAACACCGAAGTATGCGACAATATTACGCACAATCGCTTCGCCGACGTTTGTCACGTCAAACCACATCTCGGGACGCTGCGTGTAGCCAAAGCCTTGCGCTGCCCATTGTCTTGCATCCGGAGCGACAATGATTCCGTAGCCCGGGAATGTGACAGTGAAGCTCAGATCTGCAATCAAAATGAGCTGGCAGCAAGCTCCGCTTACTTGTCTGTAAACAGGATTATCGTTTTCATCGTAAAGCGGCTCGCCGAGTTCGCCTAAGACTCGCTCATGTACGCCGTGCGAGCATGGCTGCCCTCGGTGGCACAAGCCGGTCAGCTCATTATGCGGCTTGTCGATACAATTATCGCCTATTCTGACAAACAGTTCTCCGCTGTGTGCGCCCTCGCCGAGACCTATTACGGGGCGCACCTCAATAGGCACTGCGTCATTCGGTTCAAGGCCTCTAAACTCCGCCAGCAACTCATTGATTATCGCATCATAGTCGGGGTCGCCCGGTTCGCGTTGGGTTAGATTGATGAATGGAGCCCAGCCGTCGTCGAGACCTTGACCTGGTCTCGGCAGTCTTACTTCAAACGCTCCGCCCGCATCAACATATATGGAATTAACATTAAATCTCCAGTCTACATGGTCGTTCCAGATTTGGTTGACATTGCGGATATTGACCGTTTGCGCAGGAACAAACAGTGCTGTGTATGCCTCGGGAACTGCAGGCCATACAAGCTCTGACGGCTCTAAACGTCCCGCATGAGGCTCAACCGTAAAGCTGAGATTTACTCTGAGCGGCTCGGGAGCTTCGAGGAATGTGAGGTAAATCGCTGCATTATGTGTACCCGGCGGCAGGTTTTCAACGGGGCGTATTACGAAGAAACCTCGGCTGTGTATGACATAGTTGTCATCGCCGTAGCGCCACATCGGACCTCTTTTCGGCACGGGAAGCGGACGCTGAACAAAATACTCCTCATCGCAATCACAGGGGTAGTCATAATCGGCGTGCTCATAACACACATATTCATAGTAGAGCATTGCGTCTCTACGCACTATTTCAAACGGGAATCCGTCGATGCTCACGCCCTCGCCGTTTTCCCACAGGGAAACACGCTGTCCGTCTATCATTGCAAATGCGTTGACCTCGGCAAGAGCACCAACCCTGTTGCCCTCGGCATCTTGTTGCAGGTTGAGTATAATCGCTTCTTGCTCTAAAGCCACATTTTCATGGTCATAACCAACGGGTCTTCTCGGGAATATGACCGTGTCGTTTTCTATGAAGCCGTCAGGCGGCTTGACAGTAAGCCTAATCGGGATTCGCACAACAGGTTGCTCGGGGTCTGTACTAGCGATGTTCAGATAGGATACGAACGTACCCGACGCGAAGAGACTCACCAGCGGCTGTATGCCTATTACGATGTCTGCGTAGTGACCTACACGGATTATACCCTCTTCTTCACCCGATACATCGGCATTTACGAAGCGCCTCAGACCAAACGGGTTAGTATTGAGCGGGTTAAACACATAATCGCCAACCGCAGGGCTCCAGACATACGGTCCCCACCAACCTCTATCAAAGGTCAGCTGCTGTCTGACATAGCCTGTGAGCGCAGTGTTACCTGTGTTTCGCAGTCTTATTGTTCTGTTTAGCGGCTGTGTTTCACCGAAGAATATCTCGCCAAAATCAACATAGAACAGTGCCGGTCCATGTGTGCCGAAAGGTGCGTCGGCAGGCGGCAGTTCTTGTGTTTCCATGCCGAAAATGTTGTGGATAATTGTAAAGTCGAGCGGCACAAAGCCAATGAAGTGGTTGACGTTTGTAAGGCGAATGTACTCTCTGACGTGACCTTGCGGAAGTCCTTCTTGCATACGCACTTCGATGAAGAAGTCCTGCTCAGGTATTAACCAGTCGCCGGGAACTATCGGCAGTACGGGTCTCGGTGTAACGCCTGACGGTATAGGGTCGTCGGGAGCTAGGTATTGTCCGCTATTGGGATAGGGTCGCATGATGGGATTATTGTTTGTGTCAAGGAGTACAAGGAAATCTTCTGTTCCTTCAATTAGTGGCGGACCCTCGGGGTAGTTGGGGTTTGGAACCATTGCATCTCTGGTTCTTAATGCGACATGATAGCCGCCCCAAGGCTGGTTTTCCGGATTCATGTTCCAGTGATCCCAAATGATTCCGGCAACAATCAGGAAGTAGTTACCCTCATGCGGCGATGGAGTCGGAATCAGATTATGTATGAGAGCGTCTAACTCAGAGAGAAGCTCTCCGGGGTTATTCGGGTCTTCTACAATCTGATAGTCGAAGACATAGCGATACAGAACAGGGTTGCCCGGGTCGGGTCGCCTGTAGGCCAACGGTATTCTCATCATCTGCATGTCGGGCGCACGTACTCTGAAGCGACTTTCGTTTGTAACTTGAATGATACGTGTGTCGATAGCGAGGTCAATCGGCAAGCCGTAGGCACGCGGGTCAAACTCTACCGGAACAAGTCTTATGTCGAAATAGTCAACTTCTACGGTAAGCGGTATTGCAACCTCAAATCCACCCGCATTACGGATAAACATAATGTCGTTATGTCTTCCCGGGGCGAGGTTTTCTGCCGGGTGAACACGGATATTTACAAGGTTTGCCCGAGGATCACCCGCTACGGGGCGCGGGATTTCCGTTGTATGGCGATTATCCGCAGGCGGATACGGATAATTCGTGGGGCCTTGTTGCATAAATCCTCGGTTTACAAGGAATATCGGGTTATCAAAAGTACGCCATGGCTCGACAGTATCGTCATGCACCCAACTGAAAATTTTGTCAGGGTCATAACCGTCTTCACCGTCTTCCAGGAATCTCGCTCCGCCATGCGTTGAAGCAAAAGTAATCATGCCGGGCGTTATACCTGTTATCGGGAAGTCGCCGAGGTTTGCAATTACGAAACGCTGGATATGTCCATACACCTCACCCACACCGCCGACATAGCGAGATTCATCAACAGGCCAGCCGTGGATATATTCGCCGGGTTCAAACTGTCCGAAATCCCAAATCGGAATATCTGCCATGTCATCAATCATGTCTTCCGGATCCATTTCGGGGTACCAGGTAACCCAATCCTCATTTAAATTGTCGGGGCAATCGTTTGTCACGGATACACCGAGTTCAAACGGCTGTATTGCGACTTGAAGCGGTATTCTCACAAGCGGATTATCCGGGCTTGTGTGCGGATTCCAGATAACGAGAGCGTCACTGAATTCTGTGCGTCCGGTAATGGCTGAACCGCCGGGGCCTTCTCTGAATCCGAGCCCTGTTCGTGGCTCGACGATAATATCTGATACAGATGAGCGTGTATTACTTGTTTCAAACACGCCGTGGGTGATTCTGCGTGCTGTCGGGATATTTGCCCAGACTCCGTGTGTCCAGTCACTGCTCCCTCTGCCGCGATAATGCTCCAGTATGCGCCCTTCAACGCCTGTGTTAAGCAGTCCGTCAATGAGGTCACGATTTGCGTCTTCAGGGACTATGCCTTGTCTTATAGTAAACGGACTCGCAGAGCGGAGTGCCTCTTCGCGTTCCTCCGTAAAGCGCTCACGCTCAGCTTGCTCTGCCGCATTCCTCTGTGCAAGTCGCTGTGCCGGAGTGACATCAGGATTCTCAGGATTCTCATAATCCCATGCCGCCATGTATGCTGTCATATGTTCCTCACGGCTTGCCTGCTCGATGTCTGTCGGGAATAATACGCTATAAAGCTCCCACTCAAGACGGTCGAGGCGCAGAGTCGGGTGGAAAGATGCTCTCGGCACGGCTGTAAGGCTTGCAGAGCGGTGGAATCTCGGATAACCGCCTACTGTATTAACAGGCTGTGGCACTGAAATATTCGTAAGGTCAAAGCGGACACTGCCAAAGAGATAGTCATTGATTGACGGGTAACCATATCTCGGTGCAAATCCGAGCTGCCTTGTGCCGAAGTTATATGGAGGTAAGATTCTGTGATTGTCGCGTGAGAGCCAATTCGTTTCCCACGGAGCCCAAGTATATGTTGCAGTTTGCCCGACTACTGTTCTGACGGCAGACCGTGCGTCCGAGCCTACCTGAACGTTGAGCGGCAGAACTTCAAAGTGCAGAGCTATCTCTACTTCGATACCATGCTCGGTGATAACGATAAATACATCACGATATATGCCCGGCGGTAGGTCGCGCCTTGGTCTGACACGGTAGTTGTCTACTCTGTTTCTGACAGTTTCTCTTATTTCTTCGCTCGCTGCGACTATACCCATGAAAGCTTCAAGTTCTTCCGCCGTGCCATAGATTGGGTCAAAATCAGGCAAGGTAATGTCTATACTAAACGGAGTGGTGAAAGTCGCTGCGCCCTCTTGATCATCGCAACAATCGTCGTCACCGCTGTGTGCACTTGAAAGTGCGTGTGAGTGGGCGTGCGCAGGTGCAAATGCATGGGCAGCAGCTCCCTCGGCACCGTTATCTTCGTTATATTCGGCATCTCTATCACAGCAGCAGCATACTTCACAAGCACAACTACACGCAGCGTAAATGCAGTAGTCTGTTTCACAGTCGTGTTCGTCAAACTCATCACCACGATATCTGCATAACCTATTAATATAGCGTATATCGCAGTATTCGTAGTCATAGTCACAATCATGCTCGTAAGCAGTCACAACACACGCTCTAAACCTGTTACATCTATCACAACAGACTTCCCTCGGTTCATACGGCTCGTAGCTGCAGCCGCAGTAATTGCCGCAGTTACAGTTGTTTCCGCAGTTACAGTTGTTTCCGCAATCTCCGTCACAGTCGCAACCATCGTCGTCACCGACTCCTCCGACAGCTACACGATAGATGTATGCGTGTGGGAAAGTTGCGCCTATTTCCGCTGTGCCGAAGCCTCTGCCGCCTCTGCCGCCGGATGCTGCTGCGCCGTTTGTATTACCTTCGCGGTTACCGGAGCCTCCTGCCATAACGCTGTCGTAACCCATAGACTGTACAGCGTGCAGTCCGCGCTGGAGATGGAACGGTGAGACTCGCTCGCCGTGTATGTTATATACCTGCTGTGTCGGGTCTATTACGCTTTGGAATGTAGCTGTCACGTCGTAGACATTGTCACGGCCGGGGTTGAATATCTCAAACATAATCGTAGAAAGCCTATCTGCTGCTACGTGTTCAACACGTCCGCCATGCTCGACCATCGACCATGTAGCACCTGCACGCGAGCCGTCTATTGCGGGATTAAATATTGTTCCGTAGCCTTCAAACACAGGTGCAAATGACCAGAGCGGGATATACCCGTTTGCATTGCCTGCTCTATCCATCGGTGCGACAGGAGCAAAATCCGGAAGATCCCCCGCTATCGGTGCGGGTACTGTAGGAATACGTGTTATCGCGTTTCTTGTTCCTGTGTAGAATCCCCAATTATTAACCGCTGCGTTCCAGTCCGGACGCGCTCCGATGTTTGGAGGAACGCCGGGAGCGGTAGGCAGTACGTTTTCCGGGAAATTAGCAATACTTGCTGCGGTTGCTCCCGTGCGGAGCGTAAGACCATGGCGACGATGTACCGTGAATGTAAGCGGGAAGAAAAATTCTTGATACGATGTCTGTTCCATCAAGTTGCAATCGGGGTCACCGGGATTTACGCGTACAAAGATAGGTCTGCGGACGATAAGGACTTCATGGAAGGTTCTCGACAATAAAGGTACAGGTTCATCTAAGAGGTTGCCTGACTCATCGTGTGTTAGCTCCGCCATCAAGCCGAATTGCGGTATAACTCGCAGGTTCGCCTGTCCTGCTACCATGTTGCGTAGGCAGGAACATACCGCTGTCAAATTTCTGAGATAGAGTCCGCCCGTACTACCTGGTCCGGGAGTTGCCAGACAGCGTTCGCTAAATCTTATCGCATTTGCTTCACCCGAGTCATGCGCCGGACGTAAAGTACCTCCGGGTATAGTTCCGGTGCCCACAGAAAACGGTGCTGTTCCTTCTCCTACTCCTACGGGAGCGTGACCGGGTGCCATTCCTCTGTAAACCCTGAAAAATTCTCCTTCTCCTGCACGATCCCATGTCGGTGCGTTTGTGATGTCAAGAATAATCCGCTGAGTCGCAGTCGCAGGAACATCGGCAACATCCAGTTCTTCTCTGCTTGCGAAGAATATTTGAGTTCCGTCCGCGTCTGTGGCAACATTGCCGACTCCACCTGCACGCAAATGGGCATTCTGGTCGAGCGCTGCTAAGCCGTCCCAGCCGTAAATACCACCAGCTCCGACTAATTCTCTATTCCAGTCCATACCTGTCACAGGGGCTACACCGAAATTACTGAAGTTAAACTGTGCATATCCTGTTTGGAATGTTCCTTGTGCGTCTATGCCGTGGGTCAGCCTGTAGTCCTCATCGCGTGATGTAAAGAGCCATGATGTCGGGCTGACACTGACGTTATTATCAGGTGCAGTGACACGAAATTCTACGGGAATACGAAGCTCCAGATCACTCTGATTGCTTGGGCTGGCGATTCCGCGCAGTATCAGATAGTCTCTGTGTAAGCCTACGGGAAGCCCTTCAACGGGGCGCACCCATATTTGGCCAACAGTGTAGTGTCCACTGCCTACAATTCTTATGTCGTTTCTTCTGCTGCGAACTATATCTGTTCTTGCCGACGGCATTAGCGGGGTCCTCACTTCAAACGGCCCGTGTCCGTCATAAGTCCACATATGATGGAGCGGATGACTCTCATCTTCCTGACTCGCCCATCTGCCACTCAGAATCGGAGCTTGATTTTGAGGCTCAAAATGCAAAACTGTATGACCGAAGTTTGAGATTATTATTTGCCTTTGACCATTCGGCATGTTGACTGTGGAAATGTCTGCCGGCCCGCCGTCGCCGAAGAAAGGTCCGTAACCTACCTGCCTGTCAGGGAATACCAGCGGCACATGGTTTGCTACCATGAATCTCGGACAAAGTGCGCACTGTATACCAGTTGTTTCCGCATCGCAATTGTCCGCAGTACATGGTACTCTTACCATAGGAATATGTCTGTTTGCCAAAGCGAGTTGCGGGTTATACGGTGGGAAAACTATATCGGCAGGATTGTCAACGCCTTCTCTAAACTGCCTGTAGACCCCTCCGCCGCGTATATCTTGCCTTAATATCTGGGTTGCAGGGTCGTTCGGCGATGCCGATATTGTGTTGACTTGAACTCTGAAATCGCCCGGAACTACTTCAAACATAACCGGAATACGCATTTCAAATCCAAGTGCATTTTCGATAATCAGAATGTCTGTGTATACGCCCACAGGCAGGTTATTTCTTGTTTGCACCCTTATATGCGCTCTGCTGTTTGATACCGGATTACCCTCTGTCCAAAAGTCATAATCCCATGTTCCGGCGGGAGTCATTCCGCTTACGATAGGAATATTTGCGGCTACTACAGAGTTGCTCCAGCCCATTCTCATGCCCCATCCGGGAATGAGAAACGGCGTGCGGTGTGGGTCATTTATATCCAACGCACTTCTGCCCGGGACATAGAACGGATTGGGTATATCTGTGTCGGGGATATAGGGGAGATGCAGCGGGTCATTCGAATCACGACTCGCCCAACGATGCGTGAGACCTGTGACGGGTAGAGAGCCGAGGTTTTCAAAGTTGATTTGTCTCGGACCTGTCTGCCTGTAGATGCGGTCTTGGTTGGTATTGTCGTGTACACGTCCGTCGCCTTGTCCGAGTACATTGAAGTAACCCACTTGACGCGTGGTGAACTGTAGCGGTTCAAGCCATAAATCTGTGTCAGGATTAAACCCGGAATATATGCTATTATCCGTAGTTGCCCTTCTCGGGTCTTCGCCTGTGTCGGTGTAGCCGACGACGCGCTGACACAACACGCCTGTTGCAGCGCGTTGATGGGTTGCAATGACTCTGAAATACGGCTCAACAATGGCTATAGAGAGCGGAATTTCAAGCCTGAATCCGTGGTCGGCTTCAATAACCAGTATTTCTCTGTACGGCACTATGTCGCCGTATTCATCTCGGAGGATTTGGTTATATTCATCTAAACGGATTGGCAGATGCTGACTTGCTCTCGGCGCAACACGCAGGTTTCCGCTTCTGTTTGGCATCGGGGTGTTTGCAGCCGCAGGAGGAGGACGGTATACAGGCAGTGCTTGCAGTGCGTTTATCGGGTTTAGAAGTCCGCCGTCGTCAATGTTGGCACCGAGTGTCGTGCCCTCTCTTAAATCTCTGCGCGGATAAGGTGTGCCTGTGGTTCTGGGGTAACTGAACTCAAACATCTCGAAGAAATGCCCGACTGTGCGCCGTCCTCCGGTACAATTTTCATGAGCGCAATCTTCTGCACAGATGAAGTGCCAGCGTATGTTTGTGAGCGGTGTGCTTCCATCATCATAACCACCCTCACCCGTATGGTTGTTTATAAGGTCTATCTGTCTTGAACCAAGCATAATATCGGGGTTTGAGTCGTCAAGCGTAGCCAGATAGCCATGCCCCCTGTTGGGGAATACTATCTCTACTCCGTCTACTTGATTGGTTCCCGGTTCGTGAACTGTTTCGGGCGGCAGATTAACCATTCCATCAATGAATAAATCACGTATGTTTACATCGTCGTGGTCAAGGCGAATTCTCTGCTGCACAGGCTCACCTGTGTCTTCGTCTTCGCCGGGGAATCCTACAGTTATGTCAAACTGCGGCTCTTCAACGTAGAACTCCAGAGTTATCAAAACCTCTGCACCGCCGCCACCGCGGATACGCAAGGTGTCCCTATGCAGACCTGCGGGCAGGTTTTCTCTCGGGCGTACTCTGATGTTTGCCGCATTTTCTCCGCGCATATGCGGTATTCCGTGAACAAGGCAGTCATCTCTATTACAAGATGCCGCGTCAGCTGCGCTGCAATGCCATCTGCAAAGTTGATCGTCACAATTTGCATTTGTACAATACGTAGGCATGGTCGGAGAAGCTGTGGTTCCCGGCGGGAATGTACCGTCTGCACGCCTTCGCGGGACTGACGGGATAATTGTTGTGTTTGAGCCGCCCTCGTCTGTAGCTGTGCCGCCAAACAGTCTGCCGCCCGTTCTTGCTTGAATTTCAAACGGTGAAACGCCGTCAGGGCGCAGGTCTTCGAGCAAATCTATTGTGTCTAGCCGTGACATCGGGGTGATTGAATAGTTCCAGATGTCAAACTGCGTAAAGCCTACGGTTCCGCGGTTTTCTACTAAGGTGTAGTCTGTGTTTATCGTGTCAGTCATGATATAACCTGCGGAGCGAGACGGGAATATAAATGTGTTGTGGTTACTCGGAACACAGCCGGGTAGGCAGACATCCAAATCACAGCCGTGCCTCCACGTCCAGTCAGGAAAAGGACGTGCGCCTGTTTCGACGTGCAGATTATGCGGCTCGATTTCGATTTCGAGGCGGATACGCTCTGTTATACCCTCGTCTGTTTCTAAGATGAGGTAGTCAACATGTCTGCCGGGGAACTGATTAGCTCTCGGCCACATACGGAAGTTTCCGCTAAATCCGGGAAATACATTTCTGCTGGATATCGTGGTGTCATGCACAACAAGTCCGCGCAGTTGCTGGAACGGCGAGAGCAAGCCCGTTGGCTCGCCAAACTCGTCGCGTTCGCTTTCCATGTGGAAGCGCACCATTGTAATAGGCATACCCTCGCCGGGGTCGCCGAGGTTGTATACCCGAAATTCCGCTAGGTCGTTTCCTTGGTGGAATGCTCTGCCCGCAGGGTATCTTCCGAAGTGGTGGAAGAGTACGGTGTTTTCATGATTTGCCGGGTCTCTCATGCGGAGCGGATGATATGGGTAACAATCCGAGCAGCGATCAAGGCGGTCGAGAGTCATTATCCTTTGGTCCGGCAACGGATAGAAGTTAGAGAGCGGATCGCATTCATCGCAAGTAAATTGCCGATTACCCCTTATCTGTGGATTGCCCGGCGCGGTTGAAAGACCCGGTATGTAAGGATTACCCGGTATAATCGGATGGGGTTCTGCATCCGGTCTGCGTGAGAACGGGGTTGTAACACGAACATCTGTATCCTGATTTGCAAAGCGCATCGGGAGCGTGTACTGTATCGTTTCCGTGCCGAATACGGGGTCACGGAAAGTGATTCTGACACGCCAGTAAGAGAGGTTTCTCACCTCAGCCAGAGGTGGTTCACCATCAGAAACCAAAACTTGAATATTGTATATATTTGTCGGCGTATTCAGATAAAGTCCCGGTAGCAGTGCAGGGTTTGAAGGTATAAATGTCGCAACTCCGTCTACGAGTACAACATCACCGAACTCCCAATCGAACTCAAGCAGATTGTCTCTGGCTTCCGGTATACGCAGCCTCGGATATACTTCAACTATTTCAGGGTAAGTCGGACTCATGCGTGCGAACATATTGAGTAAGTGAGCGTAATATGCTCTGCCGAATCCACTCGGCGCACCTCTACCTGCAGGCAGTACGATGTAGATTTCGCCGGGTATGTTTTCAAGTTCGTCGTCACGGAGTAGCATAAACGGCGGTACGCCTTGGAATGTGGTTCCACCGGCCTGTGTGCCGGTCGGAGCTGAGATTATGACCAGCTGGAGGTTTGTTGCGTAGCTGAATATGCCCGGCTGTAATTGCGGGAGTGCGCGTGGCAGTCTTACTGCCGTAACGCCTAAAGTCCCTGCGAATACATATGTCCCCAGCTGCACCACAGCATAGAGGTCAACGAGCCCGACACGGAATCTCTCATCGCTGTTTCCGAAGTGACCTGTTCCGGTTATCGGAATGCCAGTTTCGCTGTGGTCAAAGACTATTGAAGCGTTGGTTCTGCCTTGTGGGAACGAGTTTTCACGGTTCGGGCTTACTGCATTATTTACAAAGCCTGCTGTCGTCAGTACCGAGCCACGAAACGCATTGTTTGGCAGAACTGCATTATTTGGCAGTGATACATGGAGGAATAGGTCGTTTTGTTCAAACGCGCCTATAGCCATGCTGCCTGTGAAGTTGAAAAGATTTAGTGTGTCTAGGTTTTCCCAGTTTGCAGCATTAAAGTTTGCATTGTCTTGCGGCAATGTGTAGCCTGTGCCGCCTACGAGCGTGAGGGTGTGGATTTCGTCTCGCCACGCAAAGTTGCGGTACATTTCCTGTATTACCAGCGGGTATAAGCTTGCGTTTCCGATTGGGGGCAGCGGTGTGCGCAGGATGGCTGGGAGGCTGTCTACTCCGCCGCGCGGGCGGAGGACGTTAAGCTGCTGCTCGCCGCCGAGGGTGAGGTTGCCGTCAAAGCGTGGGCGCATTACCTCTACCGTTACAGGAGATAATGTGGCACGCGGGTGTGGATAAGGAGCTACAATCGGCGGGTAGAAACTCAGCTCACTGGGGTCATCAGGGAAGCGGACATTGTAGGATAGGGTTATATCATCGTTGCGGGCTGCTCTGACCGCAAATTCATAGATACCGGGGCGGTCGCCTGCCGTCGGATATGTAGCTATATCATGATGTGCAACCTGATCGTTTCCAACCCACGGGTCAGTCCACTCATTGCCATTTGCGCGAGTGAAGTCGTCAAGTCTTTCGCCGCTGTTCCAGCTGATTAGACCGTAACCCACGTGTACTGCAGGTGGTGCGTCCACAGGATTGCATTTCTGGCAATAGAGGTCTTCGCACGATACATCGCCGTTGCCGTTGCAGTTACAGTCACCGTTGTTGTCACAGGCACAACTACCGTTGCAGTCACAGTCACCATTGTCGCTGCAGTCACAGTCGCAGCTATTGTCGGGTGGGTCTATGCATACGGGCGGCACTATGTCCGGGTCATCGGGTCTTTCGGGGATTTCTATGTAGTCGCTGAGTAATGCGGCTGCAAGGTTTGCGACTCCTATCGGTGTGCCATCGGGTGTTGCCGCAGGGAACCATGTGGGATTAAACGCCCACTCGGGATTTTCTTCCGATGCCATTGGTATGTAGAAGCCTCTGTAGACTGATCCGTCTCTGTTGTAGAGGTGTACCCATGCCCACATGCCGGGCAGTACATTTTCACTGCCGAGTGTAGCGCGGGTTGTTCTGTACTCCACGGCTCTCCCCGGTGCCACTGCGCCGTCGCGGTGGTTTGCTCTTGCGCCTGTGATGTCGGCTTGCAATTCGGGCAGCTCATAAAATTCCTGAATAACGTATTCTCTCGGCTCGATTATGACCACAAAGCGCGGCTGCAAAATTTCGTTTCCGCTCACTGCGTCTCTGCGGTTGTAGTGCTGATAGTACGGATCGTTAAAATCACCTATGAACAGGTATACACCGGCAATGGTCGGGTCAAATACTTCGTCGAAATCACCGTAATAAAGATGTCTATTGTTATCAATTGCGTCTGCCAGACTGAGTCTTTCTGCAAAGTCAAATCTGTAGACTGTCCATGTTACGGGCAGGCTGTGTGTTTCATGCCTTGACGCTCCCGTGCCTTGACGTGGTGATGGTATGGCTGTGCCATGCACCGGGCAGCTTGCATTATCACAAGGATTTGTGCGGATTTGCGCTGTTGTGCAATTTGGAAGCGGTGCATTCACGGGGCAGCTTGCATCATTACAGACTTCGCCGTAGTCCAAATCTTCGGGATTTGTTATGCATATCGGCGGCAGTGCGCCTGCGTGTGCAGGACAGTTTATGTCATAACAAGCGCCCGGAATAAGCGTTGCTGTACAGTTTTCTACATTATAGACGCGCACTAGTGTATCAATACGTGACGGCGGCACGACAAGCGGCAGCTGAACGCCGTTTAGTGTGCGCTGCGCACCGTAGTTGAATGTACGCAGATGGCTCAGATACTCTTGATTCTGTGGGAGCGAGTCAGACGGGAACGGCAACGTGTAGCTGAGTATCGGGATATGGCGCACTTCTACGTCAAACGCTACGTTGCCCAGTCCTACCGAAGTCGGACTACTCGGCAGGGTTATGTTCAAATCCGAAAATACCCTCAAAGTCCTGTCGTGCATTGCAATGTTGAATCCACCACCGTCTACGGGGTTTATCCTAGCAAACTGACTATCCAAATTCGGTAAGGGAGACGGGTGTGTATACCACCAGCCCTCGGTCACAGACGGATTAACAAATGGCAACTGCGGCGTGAAGATGTAGTGTTCGGAGCCCGTGACGGGCGGGTGCGGCAGCGGAGCTGTTCCGTCAAATCTTACTCTGTTATCACCTGTTCGTGATTGCGCCCAGAAGTTAAGGGCGTGGTTATTCCAGTCGCCCGTAGTGTTCCAGTCGAAGCCCGGAGCTGCAATGTTTCTTATGTATCTGTGGTTTCCTGCCGGATTCCACTCTATTGTGTTTACTCTGATGTCTGGCGGCAAATTAACTTGGGTTTCAATCGCACCATACGGCAGTGTCTGGCGCGGAAGCTCGTCAGGAAATCCGGTGACGAGTATCGGCAAAACGTTCACGGTAATGTCAAGCCGTGTCACAAGGTCCAGTATGTTGTCCGGTGTTGTTGTATCCGGGTTGTGCAAGTGGTGATTTAGCGTGAAGTGGCTATCTGCCATATCGTTTGTTGCACGTAATGCACGAAGTGTATACGTACCGTGAGCACGGATTGCATCGTTACCCACGGCATTTGCGCTCAGCGGGTCGAAGTTGTAGTCGGACGCCCAGTTCCATTCAATGTGGTTAAACGGCACAGGCATTGCATCGAATGTTCTGATTATCGGGCGGTCGAGCGGGTTAATTGCGTCCGGTGCAGCCGGACCGTATACATGTACTACCGCACGGAGGTTTTGGCTAAACGGTATGGCTGATGCTGCCGTGCCCCACTGCGGGCGTGATTCAGGCGTACCCCAGAGGACGGTTATGTCGTCTTCCGGTAAAAATGACATTATTGTGAATACCTGATGCGCTACGTCTGCTCTGAGGCGCGGGAGTGTTACAAAATCGGGGTGCTCCGGTACGTCTTCTATTCTGATGACAGGCTCTATTGCATTATCGCCAAGTATTGCGTCGGCTGTGATATTGCGCACGCCTAAGTTGAAGCTCGGGTCAAAGTGGTATCTGCCGTGCGATGCACGTTGCAGGCTTTGATCCGGGTCGTCATAACCGAAACGTGTGTTATGTGTGTCAACGGTTACATCATCCCATGTGATAGGCTCTGCAAATGACGGGATGTCTCTTACTCCCCTGCCACCGGCTTGTTCGTATTCTATATACTCAGTACCTACGGTGATTTGAACTCTAAGCGGGGGTTGTCTTCCTATGCCATTTTCATTGTAAGGCATGTCTATACGTGCCATTGCGTTCATCACTTCGGGGAATTGCAGATGGCTGCGACGCCAGCCGTAATCAAGATCTCTGTGTACTATGTTGCTATCAGGCTGCCAGTTAACATCCCACGGACTCGGTGCAGGGATAGACCTGAAATCAGCTGTCGGCATGAAGTTTTCGACTACGAATATAGGCTCGCGGATTTCTCTTGTTATAGGCAAATTAAACGCTGCATAGTTGTCTGCTCGCAGGTCGATTACTTCGTAGTCGCTGCTACTTTCCGGCCTGAACAGTTCATGACCTTGCGGCAGTCTGAACTCGTATTGACCGTCTAAACTCCAGCCTCTGCCTGTGTTTACGGTGAAAATGTGATAGTCGGGGTCTCCATCGTCATTCGCAATGCGAATATATCTCGGGTCAAATGTCAGTGAACGCCAGTCTGCATCTATAAGCAGTGTGCGTTCGAAGTATCCCATACCATAAGCCTCGGGGCTTGGTATCGGGCTGCCGTCAGGTGCAAAGGCTCTGCCGAATAAACGAATTTGGTCGGGCAGACAAAGCCCTTGTACGCCTCTGTTTACTGTGCCGTAAGGATGGCTGCTGTGCTGCTGGTTAGCACGGTCTATCAGGTCTACACCGATAACGGTAAAGACTGCTTGCTGAACGGTGATGATATAACTCGGCGATGGCACAACCGTATCATTAACAGGACGGCGCACTGCGCTGCCTACTACTGCTCCGTCGGGTCTGTTTTCTGTGGGGGCTGTTCCCGGTGCTGCATCCGTTTCGTGAGACGGTAGCGGCGGCAGGTCTACAATGCTTCTAAAGACATAGGAGTCGGGTATGTACTGCTCAAATGCCGGGGTTGATACAGGGATTCCGTTTTCGCTTTGCCAGACAAAGCTGCTGTCGAAGAAATATCTTCTGTTGCTTTCACTTGTCGCGAAATATTCGCTGCCTATGCGGAATGTAAACGTATCAAGAGGTGTCTCGCGTTTAGGGTCGCCGGGATATCCTGCGTAGATGTGGACATTTGCGCGTATTTCTGTGGGCGCAAGATATGCATCACGGATATGTTCTATTCTGGTACCGAGCGGTACGTTTCTGTGTGCGTCGGGCTCGTCACAAAGCTGACAAGTACAATGCGGCTCTGCATAACATTCAAGCGGCACAAAGTTATGAATTGTGAATATCGGGTTTTGTACTGTTGTCGGGACAGTGAACACGTTTTGTATTCCGTTTGGCAGTGCTACACGGTGGTTTGTGCCTGTTACGATGCTTTCATTTACCACCACTGAACCACCTGCATTTAAGTGACTCATTTGTGATAGATTCAGCGCATCCATAACGCCCGGATCTGTTGTCGCATTGACGCTTGGGAGTGATATGGTGAAGTTTCGGTTGCCGACTGTGCGGATTCTGTTTGTGCTATCGTTCCAAAGGGCGTTATCGTCCCATGCAGGATAATTGTCACGCCAATCCGGGGGTGCGACCGTTAATTGCAACACTTCATCGTGCAGATATCTTATCGTGCGCCTGTCGGGCGGTGTGGGGTCAGGATCCGGGTCTGGGTCGGGATCCGGGTCTGGGTCAGGATCTGGGTCAGGATCTGGGTCGGGGTCGGGGTCGGAGTCGGGATTCGGGTCGGGGTCAGAATTGAATGTCGGGTCAAACTGTGGGTTTGGCACTACTGCCCTGCCGCGAATTACGGTAGGCATTTCATTGGTTATTATATCTCCGCGCAATGCGCCGTATGGCACGTCTCTTTGACGTGTCGAGCCGTCTTCTTCGAACAAGTCGTCGTCCTCGAACATTTCGAGGTCGCCGATGAATACGAACACAGGGCTTTCGACCGTTGCTACCAGTTCCGGAGGTGCGCCGGCTATCTCCATGCCTACTATCGGTGAAGAATAAGTTATGTTATAGCGAATGTCACGCGACCCGTGATTTAGTATCGGAGTGAAATTGAAAACTCCGGTATCCAGTGCGTCAACGAGACGTGCGTCATTTAAGTCGTTCCATCCCGTAATTGGGATTGTGATAATCTGCTCGCTATATACACCGCCCCTTATGGTGCGAAGCTGTGCCGTTGCAACCATTGAGTCCGGGAGTCGAATTTCACTATAGTGTGAGCGGTAAAGGAATCGCTGCGCCCCTACGTAGTCAGTGTCGATTTGGTAGGGATGCCAGCTCGTTATGTAGTAATGGCGCGGCTCGACTATAACAGTGACAGTCGGCAAAGCTACGGTATGTGTGCTTGTTTCATATATGTCGGGTAGGATTGCACGAAATACGTACTCACCCGGGATAAGTCCGTTGAAGTCAGCCGTGTTGCCGCCATGGGGTGCGCCTCTTACATAGATTAGCTCCCATGTAACATCCGGCAGGTTTGTTCTGTATGGAATGGTTTCAGAGCGATTTGTGTAGAAAAAGTTTGTGCCTGCCCATGGCGTTGCACGCCGCACTATTGCTTCGAGCTCTCTCGGCAGGATGCGCTGACCTAAAGGCTGACCCTCTCTATCGATGTTGTCCGCGTAAAGGTCTGCGAGTGGCGTACCGTATGGAACGGATATGTCTATATTAAGCTCTCCGTCCCGTAGCTCTACGACCGGGATTCGGCTCACTGCTACATCGACTGTTAGGTTCATTGGGACGATAGGTACTATCTGGTTGCCCCAGTCAATATTTGGTCTGTATGAAAACTCACCGGGGGTGCGTCCTAAATTAAACGGCGGGTATCCCGACCCTAGTAGTGTCCACCCTGCGGCTCCGGCTCCGGGCACAGGTATTGTGACCCTTTCAGTACGTGGTGATATCGGGTCGGGCGGTGGGTCGCCGTAGCCGGGTTCGCCGTAGCCGGGTTCGCTGCCTGCGTTGCTGACCGGGTCGTCATGTACCAGAATGTCTACATACAGTGTCGGCGGCAGGAAATCTGTCTCTAGCGAGGAGTATGGGATGACTCTTCTCAGTTCTCCCGCTGCCGGGTTGCCTGAGAAGCCATAGGGCAAAATGGGTTGACCTACTGTTACTGCACGCAGAATTTCTATCGGAATAACAGGCATTGCAGTATTTTCAGGCAAAATCAGCTCAAAGCGATTTGTCCATTCGTAACTGCTGTTGTTAGTTATTTCTATGATTGCTCTGAATTCGTGTATACCCGCCCATGCGCTGCCGGGCAGTCGGGAAATCCATTCAGCCGGCAAAAACCAGTCCCGAACCGGATTGGTGCGATTCCAAATGACGTCAGTATGATCAGGTAGTCTTGTCATTGTTCTTAAAACAATATTCGAATCTTCCGGCGCTGTCACTGTTGCATGTATGTGAAGTCCATAGTCTCCGGTTCTCGGGAAGCCGGACCGAAGAGTACCATCCAGATATTGTTCTGTTGTGCCGAACCCAAACGGTCCGGGTATGCTGTAGCCAGGCTGCGGAAGACCGTCCACGTGACCTACAGACCTTATCGTGTAGATGGGGTCGTTTACGTTTACGGGGACATACAGTCCATCCAGTATTGTTTGAATATTTTCTGCCGTAGCCGTAGCCCATATATAACCAGGCATATTAAGCCTCGGGTCAAAGACATAAGGAACGTCAATGTCATGGAGTCTTACAGGCGGCACTTCGCGAGTGAAGTATGGCTCGGTATCTGTCAAACGCTCCCATTCCCATGTGAGCGGTATGTTCTCGTTTCGAGTCGGGCGGGATGTGAAGCTGTGGAAATTCGGGATATTTCGCAGTGAGACAGAGACAGGGATTACGGCGAAATCGTTATGCAGTCCTAATAGGTCAAACCTCGTGCCGTATGGGACATTTGTTCTCTCTGCACGTCTGTCGGCGAGCGCGCTAAGCCAGTTTTGGTCGATTCCCACGATTTCATAGCCGATGTTTGTTATGTCTACGAAGACCAGAGGACTGACTTCCGGCGATACTAGGTCTGCCCGAACTACGTCGTAGATTTCGGGGAGCTGTATTATGTTTACTCCGGCGGCGTCACTTGTGATGCGGAGGTTTGCAGGGTCACTCGTGTAGCTCGGGTCTCTGAGTGTTGCTATGAATCTGTGTCTGCCGTCAAGGGAGGGAGTGAAGTCCGGGTCTATCGCCCAATCGACTTTCACAAATGCATTAGCTCTGTGTACAAACAGCGGATGAGACGAATGTACATTCGCAACGCCTACGTTTGCGCTCACACGGCGAAGCTGATCTTCGAGCATATTTATCAGTGCCGAGTAGAGATTGTTAAATTCGACATCGAAAGCGTTGAAGCTTCTGGGTGCAATCGCCGGGAAGTTATTGGGATAGGCGTTTATCGTGAACTGCGGTGTACGTGTGATTATGCTTGCTCTTATGGGTGGAACGGGCGGTACAGGCGGCTCGGAGTATGATCCTTGTGGGTTTATACTCCTGATGTACACTAAGTCTCCGAGCATAGCCGGATTTGGCTCTGCTGTGAAGACGTAGTTTCCGCGAGCGTAGTTAATGAAGTCGGCAGAGCTAACCCAGCTGACAGGTAGGTTGATTAGTGGTGTATTTGCGACTGTCTCTTCGATGCGCTGCCCATCTTCTATATACAGCGGAAAGTCCGGATGGACGTTGTGGAGTGCATCAATTCTTACCTGTACGCTTGACGGGAGTATCGGCGATATTATCTCGGCTCCAGGCGTTCCGTAGTCCACGTATTCCCGCACCACGTCGATTACCGTGATGTCTATTTCCGGTCTTAGGACTGTAACTGTGATGGTCAGCGGCACATTCACCGGCGGCTGAACGTGTGCCGGCCAGGTGATGATATCCGGCTCAAAGATATATACTGCGTCGGGGGTTGTGCCGTAAAACGATGCGCCTGTAGATGCATATGCTAATCTCCAGGTCACAGGCACAGGCGGATTTAACAGTTCCGGAGCTCCGTCACGGACAATAACTCGCACGTCTAACGTATCCGGCAGAAAATCGGTCTCCGGTGTGCCGAAATGGATGTTTCTTACCGGAAGATAGGGTGATGGCAGTTCGACTGAGTGTACTTGTGCGCGTGTTACATATACCGGAGTGGTCGGCATTGAAATTACAGGCATTTCTGCTGCCATGTCAATGTCGAAGTTGCTTGGCAATTCGGTGATTCCGACTGTGAATGTGTGCCAGCCTACAAGCGCTCTGTCTTCGCCCGGTAATGCTTCCATCGCTAATCCGGAGGTGTGGGTGTGATGCCAGTTGACCGTTGCTTCGGTGGGTAGTCTTGTCGGCATGTGGGCGCCGGTCAGGTAGATTCTGTTATCTTCATAGTCGGGGGGGCGTACCACTGTGGTTATTTCAAGCGGGTCTACCATTTGAACGGGGTCGGAGCCGGGTATTGGGAACTCCTCTATTCTCGGGAAAGTCTCGGCACGCAGAGCACGGAGCTGCGCATTGGTTGTGCCGTACTGTAAAGCGCCGGGGTCGTTGAAAGTGTACGGTCTTCTCACTTCGGTTATTACAAATGTCGGGGGCAGGACGCGCACTGTTATCTGCATTGCTTGTTGCAGTGCCGCTTGAAGCTCAGGTGTGGCTATGATGAAGTCACCGGACAGGTCGAACACAGGCTCGAATACATAGGCGTTTGCTGTGAGGCTTCTGACTCTGAGAGTTTCGTAGTTGACATCAGCTGCGCCGACGAGTTGCCATGTTACCGGGATGGGCATTATTCGTTTTTCGCGGTGTGCGTCTAGGAGAACTCCGGGTGATATATTTTCCGCCGCGACCACAACGTTGACATGTGTGGGCAGATCCAGACTTGTGGCGTGACCTGTAAACAGTGTGCCGTAAGGGACACCGTCTTCACTCAATCTAGCATAAAGGGCTGCATGAACCGAGTTCATCCACGCCTCGGAGTTTTCTAATATATCTCGCCGGAGACCGCTGACGGTTACGTCGATTATCGGCAAAGCCACTCCCGTTTCAACGGTTGGCTGCAGATTTGGTATTAGGAAATCATGCCCTGTGTAGTTTACGGTCGCTATGAATCTATGTACGTTCTCAAATGTGGCATCGTGTTCATGATCCAGCGTCCATTCCGATATTGGCAGTGTGATGAACGGCGTGATTTCTTGGGAAAGCGGATGTGTCGGGTGTATGTTTACAACGATTAGATTTGCTCTGACCGTTGGCCTTTCTATGAGTATGTCTTCAAGTAAATCATCGAGGTCAGGAAACGCTGTGGACACGAAATGATCAAACTCCTGCGGGACAAATCCGTTGATTGTCCTGCTCGGAAGTAGTGTGTTTATGTTTGCTATGATTGCCGGGGGTATCGGGTCGTATTGCCCCGGTGGGTCTGCCGGTGGCTCTGCTGCTGTTATGGAAGTGATTGTCACCACACCGAATTCTGCCGGTGATGGTGCGTAAAACACATAGTTTCCACGGGCATAGTCATAGTTAACTCCGCCTAAGTCAACTCCGCCGAAATCATCAGAGCGTCGCCAATCAATCGGCAGATCGATTATTTCGTTTACTGCAATCAGCTGATTTTCGACATACAGGTCATAGCTATCGTGGACATTGCTGAACACGTCTATGCGTACTGCTACTGTTTCGGGGAGACTCTCATCAGGGTCGTCCGGAGGTAGTACCTCTGAAAGTATCTCTGCTCCCGGCGTTCCGTATCTGACATCGAGCTGCGGCACATCGACTACAGTGATGTCGATTTCGGGTGTGCTGATAGTTACACTGACACGCAAGTCATTACGCTGTTCCAGTGTGATGTTGTATTGTTCGGGAAACACAGGCTCGAATACGTAAGCATACTCTTGGTTAAACAGTCTTTCACTTTCAGGCACAGGGACAAGAGTGTCGCCCGATACCAGACGCCATGTTATGTTAATGTTCCGCCAGAAAGGCCCTGTAGGCTCGTTCGCGCCTGGTATGTAGTACGGCAAAACAGTGACAGCAATCGAATTCGGCAACGCTAAGTCACTGACGCGTATGCCGTAGTCCTCGATGCGCACGGGATTAAGATTTCCCATCCATGTAGGCGAAACTCCGGTTATGTCGATTCCCAGCCCGTCTATGTTTACGTCAATCGTCGGCATAATAACGTCTGCACCGTCTGTTCCGGGTCCGAAGAATACGCCGTCGGGAATTGTGACATCGGCGATAAATCTGCGCACATTGAAATCGCTGCCAACTGTGGGAACAAACGTCGGGTCTATGCTCCACCCTGCGATATCAAAAAGCACTCTGTCGGCATGAAAATCATGTGTCGGATATACATGATTTACGTCTACTGTTGCCCAAACATGCTGGTGCAAGTCATCTAAATCTTCAAGCAGGTCGCTTAGAGAGTTAAACGGGCGAATACCGGGTGAAGGTGCGCTGATTTGTGTGAATGTGTCGAAGCTTGTGATTGTTCTGCTCGGTGTGCGGACTGTGACTGTGATGTCGGGCAGCGGTGCTACAGTGCCGTCATGGTGGGTTATGGTGTAGCGGCTGTTGTCCATCGCAGTGGTTTGACCTGTTGCACGGCGGATGTAGTCACCGGGTATATTTGCGTTGTAGGCAATCTGATTGTAGTCGGTGTGCCATATCCAGCTTAAGAAGTATGCCGGAATAGTGAGCGGACCGCCGTCTGTGTCCACTACACCGCGTGTTCTTAAAAGCGTGCGCGCAGGTGGTGGGCCGTATACGTGTACTATTGCTTGCAACGCTTCCGGGAACGGTATGCTTGTGGCAGTTTCACTCCAAGGCGTACCGAAATCAACGGTTATTTGATTGTATTCCGGGTCGGTCGGTATCGACGGTATCGGCTCAAAGCCCACGATTGTGTAGACCGGAGCTGTGATTTCTACGCTGAGGCTCGGTCTTGCTTCGATTCCGGGTAGAGTTACGGCGTAAGTTGCAGGATATAAATCCGGGATTGTACCTGTTGAAATGTTCAGGTTAAAGCCGTATGTTCCCGGCAAACCGAGACCTCCGGAATTATAACCGAAACGGTTGTTTTCATCGGCATCAAGCCATTCACCCATTTGCACAAATGTTGGAATCTGTATTGTGCCGTATGTGTGGGTCGTGTAGCTAATTGTGTCTGTGTTGTCTGCATTTGCGCCGATTGTCATTATTAGCGGAGAACTCGGGATTCTCGTCGGCGGCTCTGCATCAGTTTCGCCTCTGGGCAGGTTGATAACAGCGTTTGCCGTCAGTGTCGTTGGGAACTGCAGGTCATTGCGTAACCAGCCGTATGCGAGCTCTCTGGATGAGATGTTGTTTTCTATGTTGTTCCACGGATATGGAAGTGGTTCGAAGCTGAGGATTTCGAATGTGGGTGTGCGAATTTCCCTTGTGACGGATAGAGTCAGCTCTATGTTAAGATCATCTATTACCTCCGGAGACGGCATGTTAAATACGATACCCGCCGCGTATAACACTTCCTCCGTAATGGTAAATGTGAACGTGTGGTCGCCTATGTCTCTGCGGTTGAACCCGGGTGAGCTCCACGCAATATACTGACCGCTTACAGTGCTTATGGGGCCTATACGTTCAATACTCGTGAAGTAGTCATCATCATGACCCGGTATCGGGTTGCCGAGCGGGTCAAGCGCTGTGCCGTGTACGTAGAGGTAAACCGGCAGATTTAAGTCTCTGCGTGCTGAGCCGTACACTGCACTGCCGTGTGCAAGTCCTGTTTCTGCCGGACGTAAGCTCACGCCTGTGACTGTATAAATTGCATATTGAACTGTTATTTCAACGTTTGGCGACCGTATGCCCTGCCCCGGCTCTATTCTGGCGTTGCCTGTCAGGGCTCCGGCAGGCGAAGCTAACGAGGTTGAGTTTAGCTGCACGTTGCTCTCGAATGTAAACCTGTAGTCGTCCTCTCTGAATGGGTCAAAATCAGGGTCAGGTATCCAGTCTAATTCACTGGCAAACCAATAACTTCGTCCGCCCGGAACTGAAACGTCACCTAAACCTAAGCTTCCTATACGGAAATCGAATCTTTCCAAAACCACTTGGTCACTCGGATATCCATATCCGCCGCGGACTTCAACGTTTGCATATATATTTTCATGTGTTCTCAAAATGTTGAGCACTTCATTTTCCGGCGTTCCGAAGAGAACTCCTCTTTGACGGTCAATATCGTTATGCCCCAAACCATCAAAGCCAACGATGGTGAAAACAGGGTTATCAATTGTCACTGCGACTGTGAATGCGTTTGCTATGGCGTTCGGGAATGCGACAAGCCGCTCGATTCCGGCTACATTTGCAGAGAGCATTGTTGCGGTCGCTCCACCTACGGGCAGTGTGATTTCTGTTCCCGGCAGTATCGGAGTGAATCCTACTATCGTGCCCGGTGTTCGAATCCTGTAGTCTTGTTCCCAACCTGTGTAATTATCTTCCCAGGTCACGTAGTTTCCGTTGAGGGTAATCGATGCTGTGCGAATCGGGTCTCCGCCTTGTGGATTCGGCACAGCCGCATGAGCCACAATAACGGGCATTTCGTTTGTGATTATGTCGGCGCGCAGCGCACCGTATGGTGCGTTTCTGGCTGTGTCTTCTGCTGTCAGCTCTGTTATTACATACACAGGTGGATTTACTGTGATTTCAAAACTCGGTGGGTTACCCGCTTCGACGATGTCGATGTCTCGCGTCTCCGCGCCGCTCAGCACGAGATGTGGTGCAAAACTTTGCGTTCCCGGTGTGCGCGTGTTCAGAGTGGCTATGTTTTGCAGTGCGGCGATTTCGATGCTTATGGTTTCTTCACGGACAAGCGTGCCGTCAGGACGGCGAAGCTGGGCTGTTGCACGAATGTGGGTCGGCAAAGTTGCATCAGACGATGCTGCACCGTATTGCAGCACCTGCGGGACTAAAGGTGTGCCGTTTTGGAAAAAGACGTTGTCGTCGCCATCGTCCCAGCTGACTATCGTGTAAGTGGGCTCCTCGACTGTTACTGTAACGGTCGGCAAGATGGGGCTTGCCGGCTCTGCGTGGATGCCCCAGTCTATTCCTGTGGGGGTGAATACAAACTCACCTGCAATGCTGCCGTTTTCAAATGGCTCATCCGATGTCCAGCTAATCACATTTACAAATACTTCTTCATCGACTCCGCCATCAACGGAAATGAAAGCGCGCAACACAGATGGTAAAACAGCCATAATCGCAGCCGTCTCGCCATATGCGGGTGTGCCGACAGTGAGGCTGTTTTTCATCGTGCCAAACGGGACATTTCTTGTTTCTGAAAAACCTGCAGGCAGATAAACGCGCCCTTCGACAATAACAGCAGGGCTTATTTCCACAGTGACGGAAAGCAGTTGCATTGCAGCCTCCGCCTCTGCACTTAGTGTGAAGTTATCCGGCAAGTCGGTTATAGTCGCCGTGAATGTGTGTGTTCCGACAGACATCCTGCCCGGCGGTGCGTTTCGCAGTAAATCCGACGGATGAGTCCAAGTGATTTCGGTGCCGTAAGGCAAGCTGTGCCACGGAGCCGCATACTCACCATCGGGGTTTACCCCCTCTGTCACTATACTTAACGTGACTGCGCCGAGTAAAAACTCGCGCACATCGTCAATGGTTGTGCCGTATAGGAATGGGTTTGTATCAACAAAGTTCGGCGGTGGATAGGGCAGATTTACTTCCGTTATGTTGAGTAGCGGAACATCGACATAAATCACGGGTCTGTCTTCTTCTAGGTCAAAATCTCCGGCAAACACAAAGAACTCCGGAAGTACGCCAAGTGTCGCCACAAACTTGCGCGTATGTGGCGTGTGTTCGGGGTCGGAACTTAAATCCGGATCGAAGCCCGGGTAATGCACCCATGCATAGACAGCTATATCGTAATGCCCAAAGCTAAACGAGTGTGAGCCATGTACGTTTTGTGCGGATGTGCTCGCAGTGACAGTCGAATGGCTTCCAAGGAGTTCTCCACCCAGCGCTTCGAAAGAGACAAATGTGTTTGTTGCGGTTGGCAAAAGCTGCTCAAACCCATGGACTGTTACGCTCGGAGAGAGCGTTTCTACCTCTGCGGTGATTTGTTGCCCCGGCATAAACACGAATGTACCCGGGATGTCGTCAACAACACTCGGCTGTGCTGTAAACACGTGGATGCCCCGAGCATATGTAACACTCGACGGTGGTGCGTTCCAAGTTATCGGCAAAACAAACGGTGCGCCAATTTCTTCAATTTCGCCGTAATACCCGGGCACGACATCAAAATCGAAATGCTCATAGACAAATGCGGCTACATTGTGGACATTGTTCACTTCTTCGACTGTTCCAGACACTTCGGACGGCAGCCGCGAATCTTCGCGCACTTCGGTAAACGGTGTGCCGTAGAGCACATTAGTCAGTGTTGCAACCGGGTTTGTCAAAGTGCTGCTGACCCTAATTTCCGGAACAAGGACATTCACAGAAATCCTGAAATGCTCGCCTGCGGAATAGTGATAGTCCGGGTGGGGGATGAGACTTTCGGGAATTTCATATTGATCTGCTTCTTCATCCCCATAAAAAGCAAGACCAAGCCATGTGAGCGCAGCAGGGCTGATAACATACGTCATGCCATGCGCATTGAAAAAAGACTCAATGCTAGTAATATTATCATCGCCGTAATAATTATTGAACTCGACAATGTCATAAACAGCAGCAGAAATGGCATCAGCAATTCTTCCCCATAGTTCGTAGCGACTCGCTTCGAATTCACGACCCTCACCCGTCACAAGACCATCCCACTCGGGCTCAGTGAACCAGTAAAGCGGTATTGATAACGGTATGAAATTAACCTCTTCGCCCGGCTCTCTATCTGAGTGCATATCCGGAATCATAATCGGATACGGCTCACCATCCACCCTCCTGAACGGAACAAGCGAGGGTAGCGCTGCCCTAACATCGTCAATATTCATGCCGAATTTCAAATCAAAAGGCTCGTTATATTCCCCGTTTAACGGAAGAAAACCCTCAATCCAATACACATTTTGTGCATCGTCCTGGGTTTCAATATCAATGGTTTCACCATATGCGGACTCGCTTCCGTAGTCCGTTTGGTAAACACCGTCTTCAGTTTCGCCGGAGTCACCCGGCTCATATTGTACTTCCTGACCCGTGTCTGTATACGAGTCGCCACCATACGCCGCAGTGAATTCCTGTACTGCGTCAAATAGTCTGCTCGCCAAAATAGTCTGCGATGGTGCGGTAAAAAAAACAATCACAGACAAGACAAACGATATAAATCGTGAAAAGGAGGTATTGTTAATCACAATTTACACACTCTCTTCCTTGAGTACGGTTTTGGCGAGTGTTTGCAAGCCTTTGCGGCGATCGGATGCATTTTTCAGAAATCCGGGAAACAGACTCGCGAACAGTCTTCTTACAATTAGTCCGCTCACTATAGCATAAAAACGCCGAAATTTCAAGCATTTTAGCATATTTTTTGCCCAAAATTCCCCATATGCTTTGTGCATTTTTTTCGCAAAAAACCACAGCCAAAACCTTTGTCATTGCAACGGTTTTAAGCTATGGCAACACGCGTTTACGAGTTTATTTGTGAAAAAACGAGAATTTTTTTGTCACATTTTCGGAATTTTTTTTACCGTTTTTTCGAAAGTTGTGACAATATTATGAACTCGTTGCGACTACAGCGATATTTCGGTTTCCCCTACGAATTGTTACGTTTCTATGAACATTCACAGTCTCTAAATGTTTCATCAATCCGCCAAATTGTTAAGAAATTGTGATTTTGCTGTAAGATATTGTAACTTTAACCCCAAAAGCTTGCAATTAGGAGGATAACAGCAGATTTGCCTCCCATTTCCCTCTCCCTCCATCTCAGCTGCAAGGTATGTGAAATATTTTTTTTGGCAGAACAATGGCGACAAGACCGTTGGCTGCCAAAAAAAATATATTTCACATACCTTGCAGCGACAACAAAACGACAAGAAAACAAGACAGAAAACCCTACCTGACCAAAGCATTCAAGCCAACCGAGAGGCACGTAAAAAATAAAACACCGCAAGCACCCAAGCACAGTTCAGAACGCACAGGTTTTCCGCACAGCTTCAAGTAAAGCATCCCGCTCATTCGGTAAATGATCGTCAATCACCATTTCAAGCAACTCCCGCAGGACTTTGCCCACTTGCGCCCCCTCGGGAATCCCACAATTTATCAAATCCTTACCGCTTATTGCAAGGTCTTTCAGAGTGAAGCAACTCTGTTTTTCCAGCACCTCATCAATCAAAGCTGACAGAGCCTCGATTTTGACGGTCTGCGGCATTATGTGTTCACTTGATTTTGCAGTTGCATCAGCCATTTTCACCTGACTGAGCATACGCAAATTCTCTAAACCTAACCTATTAAGCCATCTTTTGACCGCTTTATCATTCGCTTCTATGTCAACATCGTGGTACAAGACAAGAATTGTGACCGTTTTTATGGTCTCTTTGTCATATTTCAGACGATTTAGAATCCGCCGAGCCACCTCGGAACCCGCTTTCTGATGCCCGTAAAAGTGACCGACGCCCCCCTTTTCGGTAAAGCAATCCGGCTTTGCTATGTCATGCAATAGCATTGTAAGGCGCAAAACTCTGTCAGGAGAAGCGTTTGCGACCGTTTTTGCAGTGTGTGACCATGCGTCAAGGTCGTGATAACTGCTTTTCTGGTCAAACCCTATAAGTGCTGCAATTTCAGGGATTACTGTTTCAATCACTGCACTGTAATTATGGAGGACATTTTCTACATTTTCACCCAAAAGAAGCGCATCCAGCTCTGAAGAAATGCGCTCAGCAGCTATCTTATCTAGCAGTTTTCGATTTCGTAAAATTGCATCGAGAGTGCTCTGTTCGATTACAAAATTTAGTGTGGACGCGAACCTGACAGCACGCATTATGCGTAGAGCATCTTCTTTAAATCGCATGTCGGCATCACCAACACAGCGGATTATCTTTTGATTTATGTCCTCTAAGCCGTCAAAGTGGTCTATCAGCCCCTCGTTTGGGTGATAGGCAAGCGCATTTATTGTGAAATCACGGCGGTTTAAGTCAGATTTTAGGTCAGAGACAAAATTTACCGTGTCCGGTCGCCTGTTGTCTGTGTATTGCCCGTCTGTGCGAAAGGTAGTTATTTCATAGACTTTTTTGCTTAGCAGCAACGAAACAGTGCCGTGGTGCAGTCCTGTTTCAAAAATGCGCTCCTTTGCGAAGCTCTTTATTGTCTGCGCCGGCAGTGCAGATGTGCAGATGTCCCAGTCATTTGGCTCTTTTCCCATGACCGAGTCACGCACACAGCCTCCGACTGCATACGCCCTGTGACCGCTCTTTTCGAGCGTATCAATGATATATTTCACTTCGCCGGGAAGATTGAGAGTTAGTGAATTTTTATTCATCCTTATGCTCTATTATTTCCTGCACTATGTATAGCGGACGATTTTGGAGTTCCATGTAGATTCTGCCTATGTATTCACCCATTAAACCCAGCAACATCAGCACTATTCCTTGTGTAAACAGCACTGCGGCTATTGTTGATGCCCAGCCTTGCATTGTGTTATAACCAAAAAATACCTGATAAATTGCGTACAGAATGTAGAGGAAACTCAGCAGCGATATGAAAAAACCTACCATTGTAGCGAGTTTCAGCGGTTTGTGCGAAAAAGATGTTATAGCATCCACAGCGAAAGTTATCATTTTTCGCAGCGGGTATTTTGTCACTCCCGCAAAGCGCTCTTCGCGCACGTACTGCACAGCGATTTGCTTAAACCCGACCCAGCTTACCAAACCTCTGATATAGCGGCTTTTCTCGGGCAATTTGTTTATCGCGTCACATACTTGCCTGTCGATAAGCCGAAATTCTCCTGTGTCAGGCGGCATGTCGATTGATGTCATATGGCGGATGAATCTGTAAAAAATCTTTGCGCTTAGTCTTTTGAATAAAGATTCACCTTTACGTTTTGTGCGTTTCCCATATGCCACATGGTAACCCTCTCTCCATTTTTCAGCCATCTGCGGAAAGATTTCGGGCGGGTCTTGCAGGTCTGCATCTATTACGAATATTGCCTGTCCGCGAGCGTGCTCCATCCCCGCAGAGATAGCCGCCATATGCCCGAAGTTTCGAGAGAAGTTTATAAGCCGCACGCAGGGGTCGCTATTGCAAAACTCTGCTATGAGGTGTGCAGTATTGTCACTGCTGCCGTCATTGATGAATATAAGCTCATACGATTCATTCATATCCACCATAACGGCGGTAAGCCTTTTGTATGTCTCGGCTATGACTTCTTGTTCATTATATGCAGGTACTACGACCGAATATGTAGGTGTGGCGTTCAAAGCACTCTTCCTCTCCAGATTTTACATACCCATTTAGTATCATATTACACCACTATTGTCAAGTGAAATCCTTGTGTCTTCACGACTATTAAAATTATAGTTGAAAATTTGGACAACTTAATATATACTAGCGACAACTAAAAAAGTCTGCGGAGTATTTTAAGGAGAGAAAATGAAAGTGAAAACCATGAAGCAATCTTATAGCGTTGGGGCAGGGAAAATGTCGACTTTAAACAATAATACATCTCCAAAAACTTTCAGACGCGAGTTTGCTCGAGAATATTCTTCGGTATACGTTGTAGCGGGAATGGTTAAGGCTCTGGATCATTTTGGACAGAAACTTGACGACTCGGTGAAAGGTGCGAAAGTCAGATGAGTAGCGAAAACGAAAAGCAAGAACTGGACTTTCCGGAAATCGACACAAACACGGACATATCACCAAGAATGAAAGAATTTATGTCCAGTATGGTTATGACTCTACAGAGTGAGCAACGGATAATCTCAAGTTCGGATAAGGTAGCAGAAAAATTGACCGAAGAACACATTGCCCAGATTATAATGAATAGTGAAAAAGAAGACTCAAGGCAATTTTTAGCATTCAAGCTCAACAAGTTTATTAGTCTGATTATCTTTATTGTTTCATTAGTTTTTGCGATGGTACTTCTTGTAATATTCAGAGATTCAGAGTATTTCATAACGCTTGTAGCAGCTATATTTTCGTTTCTTGGTGGCTTAGGTATCGGTAAATTTGCACTTACTAAGCGGGAATAACGACAGTTTTTATAGGCTTCTGAACTTGACACAGTAACTACACTTCGGACTACAGTGGTAAGCGGAACAATTTCGTCTGCGAAAAACCGAGCCATGTCGCAGGCGCATTTTTTGCGCTGATAATCATTGTCTCTCTTTTTCTTGCGCTCAAACTCTTTTTTCGGCGGCATTTGAGTCCAAAACTCCGCTACTGCAATACCTGATTTGTCCATTTCGAGTAACTCTAAAGTGCCTGTATTTGCTTGCGTAATTCGCGAACACCTAAACTATATTTGACAGCTTCGTTTGCATAATACATGCGCGCATCTTCTAATTTTATAGGAAATAACTCTATCATAGTTATTTCTCGTAAAAACGAGAAATAACCGCCACTAGCGTAACGGCTCTTTCTCTGACTTAAAATCAACGTGGAAGCAGCCGCCGCGAGCACGGCAAGCCGTCCGATTGCTTGTATGGTAACATATGACACCATGCTTTGTCAAGTGAATCACTGTGTTATTTGTAACCCTCTCAGGATTATTTTTTTGATATTCAGCTCATCATCGAGCAAAATTAAATCTGCATATTTATCCACCGTTATGCTTCCCCGCTTGTCGTAAATTCCTATTGCTTTTGCGGGATTGACTGTGCAACATTTTATTGCGCTTTCAAGCGGAATATTCATTTTCTTGACCGCTGTTTTTAAGCATCCCAGCAGATGAGTGACCGAACCTGCAATCGACCCATTGTCTGTAAGTGCTGCACGATTGCCTTTAACTTCAACTTCGAGACCGCCCAGATCCCATATGCCGTCAGCCATGCCCGTTGCCCTCATGCTGTCGCTAATCATTATTATCCTATCGTCTCCAAACATGGAAAAAGTTGCGCGTACTACACTCGGATGGATGTGCTCCCCGTCGCATATCAGCTCCGGACTGCATAGTTTAAAATCCATTGCAGCACCTATCAATCCCGGGTCTCTGTGATGAAACACGGGCATTCCGTTAAACAGGTGCGTTGCTTGTCTTGCACCGCTCTCAAAGCCTTTCATAGCCGTTTCATAACTCGCCTCCGTGTGTGCCAGCGAAACTCTGATGCCCTTGCTACTGAGATTACTTATAACCTCTAACGCTCCATCAAGCTCGGGAGCCATTGCAATAAGCTTAACCAATCCATTTGCGTCCTTTTGCAGCCTCTCCACCATCTCGACTTCGGGCTTATGTAAGTAGTCGGGGTTTTGTGCGCCTCTTTTATTATATGACAAAAACGGACCTTCCAGATGTATGCCCACTACCGCAGCCCCTTTTTCATCTGACACTGACGAAATTCTCTTACATGCCTCCGAAAGTTTCTCCTCCGGCAACGTGAGCGTCGCAGGGCACACAGCTGTAGTGCCTTGTGATGCTTCAAAGCGAAGCATTTCTCTGAGCCCTTTTTCATCTGCGTCCGAAAAATCTTTCCCCACGCATCCGTGCAAATGTATGTCCACAAGCCCGGGGATTGCCATAAGCCCCTCTGCGTTGATTATTTCGCCGCTATTTTTTCCGATGTTTTTCGAAAAAAACTCTCCATCAATTATTACATCGCCTTTTTCAAATTTTCCTGTTTCACAAAATATGTTTGCGTTTTTGATTATCATGTTTTTGCCCCTCGTTTAACATCAGCCTGTTGAGCCGAACCCACCTGTGTTTCGAACCGTCTCGTCCAGTGCATTGCACAGAGTTATTTCGGGGGTTTCGCACTTTGTAATAACCATTTGCGCTATGCGGTCACCATGATTTATTTTAAAGGGCTCTTTCGAAAAGTTTCGCAGCCCGACTATTATTTCACCGCGGTAGTCTGAATCTATAACGCCTACGCAGTTTGCGGGAACTATTCCCTTGTTTATGCCCAGACCGCTTCTTGCATATATAAACGCTGCATACCCCTCATCAAGTGCGATTGCAACGCCTGAGCCTATTTTCTTGGTCTCTCCGGGATTTATCGTCACTTCCCTCTCAAGACATGCCGCAATATCGTAGCCAACACTCCCCTCGGTTTGGCGCACGGGAACTACGGCTTTTTTGTTTAGTTTCATTACAGATAAATTTTTCATAATGGCAGTATCACACGCCAAAACAAGGTTGTCAAGTGGTTTTATCCTCTTTTTACTTCCTCTTAACAGTAACTTAAAAATGCAATTACAGTACAAATCAAGCCGAAGATGGATAATTTGTTCCGCCTTTTTGCGAGCCAATGGTCTTGTCGCCAGTGTTCTCGCAAAAAAGACTCCACAAACCACCCATCTTCGGCTTGGTCTGCACCGTAACAAAAATAAAAATGGGGGAAATCAAATGTGTATTTCACTTGACAAGGCATGGTGACATATGTTACCATACAAGCAATCGGACAGCTTGCCGTGCTATCGGCGGCTGCTCCCTGTTAGATTTATTGTCTGAGGAAGAGCCGTTACGCTAGTGGCGGTTATTTCTCGTTTTTACGAGAAATAACTATGGTTACTACCAACGCCACTATAGACACGAAGATTTGTGCGAGTGCCAGTATTGTTGATATATCCATCGCTGCTCCTTTCCGAAGCAACCTAGCCATCGTCTTGCTTGCGGGCTGAGCATATCACAAACCCTGTCAACATTGCAACCACAAGGAAAACAGGTCAAGACGACAATATGTACGTTTTCATCTTCTAAGTGTGGAAATTTACAACTTACGGGCATGTTTTTCTACAAGATTTTCTACATTTGGGCTTGTTTGTTAAATGTTTGTGAATTACGCATAAACTGCATATTAGCTGCGGAGGTGCGGTATCTTTGCATGAAAGTGGTGGGTGACGAGGTGCAAAAAAGCGTAGCAAATTGCGCATTATCTGCATACTGATAGTTATTAATATTTTTTTGTTGTTTTTAGGTTGCTTATTGTGTATAATATTGAAAGTTCGAACTCAGGGGGTACACTATTAAATGAAAGCTTACGTAGTCCTTAATGGTCAGACAGACCTTGATACACAGGGGATTATCATCGGAAAAGACGACCCTCCTTTAAATGAAACAGGAAAAGAACAAGCTCGAAATGTTGCGAGTTCGTTGAGCGAAAAAGGCATCAACATGATTCTCAGTTCGCCGCAGATTCGCACTATGGCGACTGCTGAAATTATTGCTGACATCATCGGGCTTGAAGAATCTAAAATCATGAAAGGCATGAAGCTATACGAACGTGATTTTGGCGACCTTGAAGGCACACCCTCCTCTGAAGTTGATATGTTTGCGCAAAACAGTTGGTTTCACAACGCAGAAACACCAAATGGGGAGACTGTGAAAGAAACTGCAAATCGCGTTATTGCGTACATGAATAACATGGTTAAGATTTTCAGAACTAAGACCATGTTGCTTGTTGTGCCGGAACATATTCTCGGGATTTTATTCTGGTTCTTTAACGGGCTGCCTCAACTCGGCAAGGAAAGTGCTATTGATGCCGCTAATTGTGCTGTTTTTGAATTTGACACTGATGATATCCCTCAGGAAATTAAAGAATATCAGCCTGTTTCCGCTTCGTCCGGAGGTTCCGGCGGTGGGGGTGACGATGCCGGCAGGCTTCTCAGCCAGGCTGAAATTGATGCGCTCATAGCAGAGATAACGAACGCATAAACTTTGTTTATTATACACAAGTTGTTCTTTGTTCGCATATCTCATGTTGTATAATCTCTCCATTTAATACAATCTTAATAGAAGTTATGATAGTTGTAATAAAGAATTCAATTATTGTACACACACTCCAATATCTTGTGTGCTATAGTATACAAAAACCCCAATACGGAACTTACTATCCCTGCTGACCGATGGACGGATTACCGATCGGATGGCAGGGATAGACCATTGTGCGCCTAAGTTGCATCTTCCGATTCTTCGAATCTTTTTTCCGCACGATATACGCTTGCTGATTTTATCATCTCTTTGCCGAACTTGTTTCTTATTTCCATGAGTGCGCCATCCAGCTTATCGTGCTTTGTGCTGTGGGTATTGTTAAAAAGTGACATCTGCATTGCGGGTGTGTCGGTAAAGTTGCTCACTGCTATACCTATCAGCCGGATAGGTTGCTTTTCCACTTTTTTAAGGAGTTCCGCCGCTGTGGCATATATATCCTTTGTCCTGTTTGTGGCATCGCCGCTCTTTGAGCGAGTGATGCTTTTCATATCGGCATAGGTTACTTTTATAGTTATAGTGCCCGCATACAAACCTTTTTGCGCTATGTCGCAACTCAATCGCTCCGCAGAGAGCAAGAGATAGTCTCTCAGCAAATCAAAATCTGTAATGTCCTTTTGAAAAGTCTGTTCTGTCCCAATGGATTTGACCTCTACGTCCGGCGTTACCTTTCGCTCGTCAATACCCTGTGCCAGACGGACAATCTGAACCCCATGCTTTCCAAGCATGGCCTCTACACGCTCGGATGCCGCAAGAATATCCCGAACTGTAGTGATTCCGGCTTTGCTCAGCTCTTCGGCTGTTTTTATGCCAACGCCATAAATTGTACGCACATTGCGGTCAACAATTAAGCTGTTTAATGCCTCGGGGGTTAAAATCTCGAAAAACCCGTCCGGCTTCATCTCTTCGCTTGCGAGTTTAGCGGACATCATGGAATAACCTACGCCTACCGAACACGTTAACCCGACCTCCGCTCTCGTCCTTTGGCGTATCTCGTGACCTATTGCCGCTGCACCGCCAAAAGCATGTTCTGTGCCTGTAATATCAAGATAACCCTCATCCAGAGATATATGCTCTATCAGATCCGTGTACTTTTCCCATATCTTGTGAATTTCCAGGGAAGCTTTTGCATATTTATCCATATTCGGATGCATATAAATTCCACCGGGACATCTGCGGTATGCCTCTTTTATACTCATGGCACTACGAAGACCGAACTTGCGAGCCTCGTAGCTGCACGTAGCTACAACGCCTCGCTCACTCGGGAGTGCACCGATAATTAGAGGTTTACCTGCCAATTCAGGGTTATCGCGCACCTCGACAGCAGCAAAAAAAGCGTCCATGTCAATGTGTATTATTCTTTTTAATTTCTCTTTTTTCATAATAAACCCAGTGTTTCACCGATACTTTCCCTGATTATCAGATTTGCCCGATAGTCATATGCCGTCTCTGATTTGTTGATTAAAACAAGTTTTTTGCCCCGATAGCCTGTAATCATCCCTGCTGCCGGATATACGTTAAGCGATGTGCCGCCCACAATCAAAACATCTGCGGCATGAATTGCGTTCGTTGCGCTATGCATGATACCGACATCTAAACTTTCTTCATATAATACCACATCCGGTTTAATTATGCCTCCACAATGGCAAAATGGTATGCTCTCGCTCTGAATTATCTTTTCCACGGGATAGCATTTTTTGCATATTAAGCAGACATTTCGCAGCGCAGAACCGTGTAATTCCAGCACATTTAGGCTTCCCGCCTTTGTGTGCAGCCCATCTACATTTTGTGTGATAACGGTTTTGAGTTTGCCGGTCGTTTCAAGTTTTGCAAGTGCGATATGTGCTTTGTTTGGCTTTGCATCAGGGTGAAGCATTTTTTCTTTGTAAAATTTGTAGAACTCTTCAGTGTGTTCCATGAAAAAGCTGCGTGAAAGCATGATTTCGGGCGGATATTTGTACTTCTCTTTATATAGTCCGTCGGCACTGCGAAAATCAGGTATTCCGCTTTCGGTAGAAACCCCTGCCCCACCGAAAAACACAATGTTAGAGGAAGATTCAATGATTGATTTTAGTGTAGAAATCATAATAATACCTCACAGTCTAGCAGATGGTGGGCAATTTGCGGAGTCTTTTTCGAGTGAACAATGGCGACAAGACCGTTGGCGCTCGAAAAAGCGTAGCAAATTGCCTATCATCTGCGGGAAACAACGGAATGGTGGGCAATTTGCAAAATGTTTGCGGAGTCTATTAAAACCTTTGTGTTGCAAGATTCTTTGGTGCATAGTATAATGGTGTAGCGGTACATGTCAAATGTTTTTTTATTTTTATCAAAAAAAAAGCTAAAGTTTGCTTCATTTCTTCCGATAACTTTGAGTAAGACGAACTTTGACCAACGATTTGAGGGTTCGGAGGGCATGAGGCCAACGTCTATTAAAAAATTGGAGGGAACCATAATGAGTACAATTAATCCGGCACAAAGCAGTTATAACAGTTATCAAGTACCAGCGGCGCAGACATCTGCGGCGCAAGCACCTGTTGCACCCCCGGCTGATAATTCTCACGCTGCACCTCAGGACACCTACACCCCATCTGCAGCTGCATCGACAACTTCAACACCTGCGGCTTCAACTCCGGCAGCCTCGGCATCGGCAACTTCGACTCCCGCAGCTACAAATTCCGCAAATCAAAATGTCAGAGGACGCCCGGCAGACCCGGCTTCCATCCGCAACCTCATGAGAGAAACAAACCATCAAGTTGATGCTGTCAGAAGACTACTCAGCAGCGCACTCGGCAGAACCGACCCTACAGGTCAAGGCTGGTGGGCTCAAAGGGCTGAAAATTTACAGTTAAACGATGCAGAGAGAGCGGAAGCTCAGGCTCTTGTTGCAGAAGACGGCTTCTTTGGTGTAAGCCAGACTACAGACCGTATTATGGACTTCGCAAGAGCAATGGTCGGACAAAATGCAAGCCCCGACCAAATCGAAGAAATGCGTAGTGCTGTTCAACGCGGTTTTGACGATGTTGCAAGAATGTTTGGCGGTTTCGACAACCTGCCTCAGGTCACAAGAGATACACACGCTGCCATCATGGCACAATTTGACGATTGGGCAGCCTCCGCAGGCGGCTCAGCAACAACCACTGAATAACTTTTATTTGCTTATTAATTTGCTTTCATAAACTTATATATGTGAAAAAAAAATCATCCAGAAAAAGAGCTCTACAAGTTAGAGTTCTTTTTCTTTGCAAATTTCAGATTATATTCCTCTCAATCTCACTGAGTTCCGCAGATGCTGAGCAGTTTGCTCCGCTTTTTCGAGCGCCAACGGTCTTGTCGCCATTGTTCACTCGAAAAAGACTCCTCAAACTGCTCAGCATCTGCTAGTGCTCTGTGAGTTGTAGTTAAATAATGTAAATTTTATCAGTAACATCCCTTGACCGTGTGGAGGCAACAAGGTATATTTAGATTATCTTGTATACATTTGCAGATATGTGCGGAGGTATTTAGTTAACAGGAAAGGAATGGTCATTAAAATGAAACATTGCGGCATTGAGATTAACTTAAAAAACAAACCGGAGCTTGACCCGGAATTTATTCCGCTTTTTAAGTATAACGAAGCCTTTTTAAAGACTGCCAAAGCCGAATTTTCCATTGCTATAGAAAAAGACGGCAAACAGATAAAAGTTATTTCAACATTTATCCACGGCGATGAAACTCACAGAGATGCCGACAGATATTATATTGACCGTCTGGTAAAAACTGCGCTTTGGCAAATCGGCGGTTATAAAATATATCTCAGTGGCGACGACGACCTTTGCAACTGGCTGAAAAACGCCTATTCAAAGGATGGCTCTCGTGCTTTTGACGCTGATTTTTATGGGATGCTCTATGACCAAGAATTTGAAATTGTGCAGTGTGAAAAATTACCCGATGAATATGAAATACGTGAACCTCAGGGCGGGCATTTTGATGGCTGCCGCATTGGTGCCGACTTCGGCGGTAGTGATTATAAAGTTTCAGCGCTCATTGACGGTGAAGTTATTTACAGCAACGAAACTGTTTGGAATCCAAAAGTAAATGCTGACCCGGCTTACCACTATAACGGCATCATATCTGCGCTGAGAGAAGCAAAAGAAAAGCTTCCCGGAGTTGATGCCGTGGGAATATCTTCTGCGGGTCTTGTTGGCAACAACCGTGTACTTTATGCCCAACTTTACCAGATGATACCAAAAGACCGCTTCAGAGCAGAGGTGCGGGATATTTGGAGTCGTGCTGTAAACGAGATTTGCGGCGATGTACCGTTTGCCGTGCTTAACGATGGTGATATAACTGCACTTGCGGGTTCGATAAACCTAAAAAAGAAAAATATGCTCGGCATTGCAATGGGTACAAGCGTTGCAGGCGGATATGTTGATAAAGACGGATTTGTTTCAAATTGGCTCAGCGAACTTGCGTTTATGCCGCTTGACGCTTCGCCTAAGGCAGCAACAGACATTTGGACGGGAGACATCGGCGTCGGCGTTTCCTATTTTTGCCAAGAAGCAGTAATCAAGCTGGCTCCGGCTGCAGGCATATCGCTTGATGATTACGACACTCCCGCAAAAAAGCTCAAAGCCGTGCAAAATCTATTGGCTGAAGATAGTGACAGTGCTGCCGCTGTATTTCGTTCTATCGGTGTTTATCTCGGTCATTCCGCTGTTTTGTATAACAGCCTATTTGACGGCGCAAGCAGTATCTTGCTGCTCGGTCGAGTCATGAGCGGCAAGGGCGGCGATATCATCTTAGAGACAGCAAATTTTGTCTTAAAAGACGAATATCCCGAGCTTTCCATCGAACTTCTGCTGCCCGACGAGCAAACACGCCGCCTGGGACAATCCGTTGTAGCAGCAAGCCTGCCTAAAATAGTAAAATAGAAAAGACGGCTGTACTTTTTTAAGTGTTTTTCGCAAACTGTTCGTAATAATGAGTATAAGCGCTTAGAAGTCCTATAACGGAGGTATTGCCGTGGATGATGAGAAATTAGTGCAGCAACTCAGCAAAAGTGATTCGGAATCATTTTATGCAATAATGGAAAAGTATAATAAATTATTATGGGTTATTGTCGGCAGTGTGCTTCGCAGCGTAGGCACACATGAAGACATTGAGGAATGTATCAGTGACGTGTATCTTGGGTTTTGGAAAAAACCTGAATTATTTGACCCTGCAAAGGGTTCGATAAAGTCATTTCTTGCTGTTATGGCGAGAAATAAAGCAATTGACCGCTACAGGCAATTATCAAAAATTCGAAATATAGAACTTGACGAGCATCAGCCATCCGAAGATGACGATATGATAGAGTACATCATAAAAAAAGACAGGTACACCGAGCTGTACGATGCTATACACACACTAAATGACCCTGACAGAGAAATACTTATACGCCGATATTTCCTTGAAGAAAAACCGACAGTTATTGCAAACATAACCTCACTTACGGTAAAAGAAGTAGAAAACAGATTGTATCAGAGCAAGTTAAGGCTCAGAAAAATTTTACTGAAGGGTAACATGTAAAATGAGAAAATTAATCACTGAACTGGATGATAACAGGCTTGATAATCTTTTAAGTTATGTACCTGACTATAGTGAAGCTAACGCAAATAAGATCAAACGCAAGTTTCTTTCCGCTGCAAATACTCCTGATAAAGCCGCTCTCAAAAAGAGTAAGCGGATAATCAAAGTCGGCTTAATCGCTGCGGCGTTATGCGTGTTATCAGTCGCCACCGCTCTTGCCGTAGTGCTGGGAGATATTAATTTTGGCGAATTTCTTAACCGTGGAGGCGAAAGATGGGAGGATGTGGATTTTATATCTATACCGATGGGAATCCTTTGAATACCCGTCGCTTGGATGCAAATTATATCTTGGAATTTTCCGACTTTGACCAGATTCGTGACCTGTTTAGAGTTCAAATCGGCAACGAGTATATGGAAAATATAGCCTCTCTGCCACGAGATGCGTATTTTACAGGTAATGACGGCGAGAAAGTATACATAGGCGAGGGGTATTTTTCGGGAATACTCATGGTGGTCACAGAAGGTGACATCCCTATAGCAGCGACTATAAGCTCTGTTTTTGAAATTGAAGAACTATTATTTTTATCGAATATTTGGATTAACCTCGATGGGCATATCTTAACTCCTGAGGATATCGGGTTTTACTCTCTTCTTCGGAATGACCCCGGAGCTGTAAGGTTTACATATCACTGCGAAAGTAATGGCATAGCAGCAAATATCCTGATTAACGAGGGATGGCAGGATTCTCACTACTCGGATATAGGAGATATGGAGGGGTTACTTACTTTTCCTGCGATGGAGATTTATTTTTTCTATGATGAAGTATTTTACTATCTTTTCTCACATCTGTGGGATGTAGACCACACCCACGACGAACTGCTGGAAATTGCAAAAAGATTTATCAATGCATTTTACTAGGGCAAAATTACAAAGCAGAAGTAAAAAATATTTGGCTTATGATATTGTATGTGATATTATATCGTCAAGACGAGAAAATCTCGCCTTCGCCATTTGGGATTGGTGGGATTTTTGTTGCAGTAAAGTGATTGTTGAAGATTAAAATACACTTAAAGGGAGGCCCTTTATGGGGGTTATCATTCGTGAGATGGAAGCCGATGAGGCTGCGGCGGTACAGTCGCTTGGACTCAGGACATTTCTGCGCTCGCTTGAAACCTTTTTTGTTCCAAAACCTAAAACAGCAAAGGTTGCTGTTTTGGACGATAAAATTGTCGGTGGGTTTATCTACACTACAGAGATTCACGAGGGGAAAAAGTTCGGCGTTGTTGATTTTTTCTTTGTTGACTCAGCTCATGGGGGGCAAGGAATCGGGAGTGAGTTGTGCAAAGAGGGCGTTGCTTATCTATGGTCGGAGGGTTATGACTATCTCGCAGCCGTTGTGAGAGACGACAATGTCGCTTCATGGGCAGCTTTTGAGAAAAACGGTTTCGTAAGAGCTAATATGCAAAAGGCTTCAAATGCTTTGGGTTTTGTTGGTTTTTTGAGCTTTTATATTAAACACGCCTACTTTGTCAGTTCTGCTTGTGACCTCTATTTTGCCCCTCGCCCCGGGAGGGGAATTGAGCTTTCAAGCTATAGTAAAGATACCGGTCTGGGACAGATAACACTGCATCTTTTTGCAAATTTACTATTGGTTTTTATCTTCGCTTTAGCAAGAACTTTGTTTTTCCGCGAAACTTCTTCTTTTGCCGATTTTTTAAGGGTAGATTTGCCCGCTTTTTCTCCGGCAGTGCTTTTTGTGTTTGGCGGTGCTATTTTGTTTACCTATCTCGGCACTCTGTTTTCCGAGCGTAAGTGGCATTTCAGAGTTCCCACCGGAGGTTTTGTGCTATGCTTCATTGTTGGATTTTTTGGATTTCTCTTCCCGATGGGCGGCAGTTTTTATCCTGACCGCTACGAGAATACACCCGAATTTCGCCGAGACATGGGTATACCTGCGCTCACATCGTGGCTTTACATAATGGCTTTACTACTAGTCACAAGCCTTTTTGCCGAAGTATTGCCACTATTTTCTTATAACATTTGGGCATATATCGGAACGCTTGCAGGTGTACTCTTGATTTTCCGCTCAATGCCGCTTTTGCACGTAAGTTTCGGGTCTTCAAGGGTTTTTGCATGGAATAAAATTTTATATGGTATAATGTTTCTTGTGTCGGTTTTATTGCTGGTTTTTGTGTGGTGAGGGGTGATTTGCAGTGTTTCCGTACATTCATTTTTTAGGTCGGGAATATCCCACCTTATCCATGTTGGGACTGGTGGGCTTTTTTGCCGCTGTCATCGTAGCCGGTTTCAGAGCAAAGCGTTATGGACTCACTCGCGGCGAACCCGTTTACATAGGCGTTTTCGCAGGCATAGGTTTATTAGTCGGGAGTGTTTTGCTCTTCGGATTAACCCGTGCCTCATATGTATGGGAGAACAGAGCCTACTTTGCCAATCTCCCGGCACTTATATTCGGGCTATTCGGCGGAATGGTTTTTTATGGCGGATTGTTTGGCGCAATTGCGGGTATATTTCTTTACAGCCGCATCATGAAAGTGCCGTTTAGCACCGCAATGAAATTGACTATACCTGTTTTCCCTCTGGCTCACGCCATTATGCGGCTCGGGTGCTTTGCAGGAGGATGTTGCCACGGTATCGCATTTCCGCCTCCGCTAGGCATAGCCTTTACTCATGCGGTAGGTGCGCCTAACAATATACCTCTGCTCCCCGTGCAGCTATATGAAGCGGCTGCCAACCTGTTAATATTCGGGATTATATGGTGTCATACCAAAAAAGACAGAAACTGGGTTAGTATAGCTTGCCTTTACGGGCTGAGCTACAGCTTTGTCCGCTTTTGGCTGGAATTTTTGCGCGGAGATGCCATAAGAGGATTTGTCGCCGGGCTTTCAACGTCACAGCTTATAAGCATTCTCGTATTTATCGTATGCGCCGCCTGCTTAATCATGGCAGCACGGCAAAAACGAGAGCGTGTGTAGCAAGCGGGGTGTGGGCAAGCGAGGTGTGATATTATTTTTTTAGATGACCCTCAAAGCGTAGTGACTGCACGGGAGACTTATAATCTTCTGCCTCGCAATCGGTTCACTAAAAAAATAACATCACACCTCGCTTGCCGGCAACCACTACCACTCTAAGTCACCAAAAACCCGTGACTTCGCAGCAATTCTCTCACCCGCTCGGTCTCTTCTACTGTCGGAATCGGATTGTCTTTTAGTCTATAATTCATCTTCAAGTCATCCCACTTGTAAGCCCCCATTTGGTGAAATGGCAATATACCCACTTTTTCCTTGTTTTTTAGAGTCTTTAGGTACTCAATAAGAGCGAGGATTTCATCCTCCTTGTCTGTCAGGTTTGGCACCAGTACGAAACGATGCCATGTTCTTATCATGTTTTTACTGAGATAATCCGTAAACGTAATCAGTTTATCTATTGGGAATCCTGTTACTTTTTTATAAGTATCGGGATTTATGCTTTTAATATCAAGCAAAACCAAATCAGTGAGGGCAAGTATCTTTTCTGTTATCTCATCAATATCTGTGTGCCCTGCGGTGTCAAGAGTTGTGTGGATTCCCTCATCTTTGCAGGCACGAAAAAAATCAAGAGCGAACTCTTTTTGCATGAGAGGTTCACCACCTGTTAAGGTTACGCCGCCACCTGAAAACGTGAAGTAAGATTTATATTTTAAGATATCGCTCAAAAGCTCACCCACGGATTTTTCCGTAGCTGTTTTGCCGCTGAGTGACCACGTATCGGGATTGTGACAATAAACGCAGCGCAAGTTACAACCCTGCATAAAAACCACATACCGAATCCCCGGACCGTCAACCGTCCCGCAAGTCTCAACAGAATGAATTTTTCCGATCGAATCAATACCCATTTCATCCCCCAAACCCAAGAATTACCCACAAAACCAGCAGCTAGCGTGCAGTTTGTGGAGTCTTTTTTGCGAGAACAGTGATGACGATATCGCTGGCTCGCAAAAAAGCGGAACAAATTGCACGCTAGCTGCGAGAATAACGAGATTAATTGGGCTACCGTAAATGGAGCTACACTCGTTCATGGAAAGTCCTGTGAATCACATCTAGTTGCTGCTCCCGAGTCAGCTTTACGAAATTGACCGCATAACCCGAAACGCGAATTGTGAGCTGCGGATACAGTTCGGGTTTTTCCATTGCATCGAGAAGCGTTTCACGGTCAAACACATTTACATTTATGTGATGTCCGCCATCTGCAAAATAGCCGTCCATGATACCGACCAGATTATTTATCCTGTCTGCTTCTGCCCTGCCGAGTGCAGTGGGAATTATGGAAAATGTGTATGAAATCCCGTCTAACGCATAGCTATACGGCAGTTTTGAGACTGAGGCGAGGGAAGCAATCGCACCCTTTTTATCCCTGCCGTGCATGGGGTTTGCACCCGGAGCAAACGGCTCGCCGACCTTTCTGCCATCAGGCGTTGCGCCGGTTTTCTTGCCATAGACCACGTTTGACGTTATGGTCAAAATTGAAGTCGTCGTCATAGCATCTCTGTACGTAGAATGCTTTTTCAAGCGAGTCATGAAGTTTTTGATTATATCTGTCGCCATTTTGTTGATTTCCGGGTCGTTGTTGCCGAAAGCAGGGTACTCTCCCTCTATCTCGTAGTCAATAGCCAGACCCTCTTCATTACGAATCGCCTTGACCTTCGCATATTTAATCGCAGAAAGTGAATCTACAACAACGGAAAGCCCCGCTACGCCCGTCGCCTGAGTACGCAGTACATCCTTATCATGCAACGCAAGTTGCAGACTCTCGTAGTTGTATTTATCATGCATATAGTGAATGACATTGAGCGTGCTGATATAAAGCCCTGCAAGCCATTCCATTACCTGGTCAAACCTTCTGACCACTTGCTCATAGTCTAAATATTCGCTCGTAATAGGCGCAAACTCGGGACCAACCTGAGCACCGCTCATCTCGTCCTTTCCGCCGTTTATTGCGTAAAGTAAAGCCTTTGCCAGATTTGCCCTCGCACCGAAAAACTGCATTTGCTTACCTAAACGCATTGCCGACACACAGCAAGCTATAGCGTAGTCGTCACCCCAGAAACCACGCATCAAATCGTCGTTTTCATATTGAATAGAGCTTGTATCTATAGAAACTTTTGCGCAATACTCTTTAAAGGCTCTCGGCAGACCTACGCTCCATAACACCGTGAGATTCGGCTCGGGTGCGGGACCTAGGTTGTACAGCGTGTGCAGAACACGAAACGAGCTTTTTGTAACCTGTGTTCGCCCATCTTCGCTCATTCCGCCGATTACCTCTGTTACCCATGTCGGATCGCCCGAAAACAGGGCGTTATACTCCGGTGTCCGTAAAAATCTTACCATTCGGAGCTTCATTACAAAATGGTCAAACAGTTCCTGTGCCTCTGTTTCGGTGATTACACCATTTGCAATATCTCTTTCCACATATATATCCAAAAAAGTGGATACTCGCCCGAGACTCATTGCGGCACCGTCTTGCTGCTTGATGGCGGCGAGAAAACCGAAGTATGTCCACTGTATCGCCTCTCTTGCAGTTGCTGCGGGTGCAGAGATATCAAAGCCGTATGACTTTGCCATTTCTGTTAGTTCGTGTAGAGATTTTATCTGGTCGCTTATGTCTTCACGCAGTCGAATGGTAGACTCATTCATTTGCGAGTAGTCAAGTTCTTTCTTTTCGGAATTCTTCTGCTCTATCAAAAAATCGGTGCCATATAGCGCCACGCGCCTGTAGTCACCTATAATCCTCCCACGTCCGTAGGCATCGGGAAGCCCTGTTATGACACCGCTTTTCCGTGCTCTCAGCATTTCCTCTGTGTATACGTCAAATACGCCGTCGTTGTGGGTTTTCCTGTATGTTTCAAAGACTTTTTCCGTATCCTTATCAAGCTCATAACCGTATGCGCTGAGTGCACTTTTTACTACATTTAGCCCACCAAACGGCATAATGGCTCTCTTTAGCGGCTTGTCTGTTTGAACCCCTACAATTTTTTCTTTTGTTTTGTCTATGTAGCCGGGACCGTATGTTGTAATAGTTCCGGGCATTTTTGTCTCAACATCCAGCACAGTCTTCTCTGTTTCGAGTTTCATTAACTCTAGGATGTCTTGCCACAAAGCTTCCGTATCTTGCGTCGGCTTCGCCAAAAAGCTCTCATCTCCGGAGTACGGCGAATAGTTTAGCGAAATAAACTCCCTAACATCAATCTCTCGTTCCCAGTTTCCGCTCTTGAATCCTTCCCACTGTTTTCTCATATAGATCTCTCCTCTTTTTCCTGTGCATTAGGTTTCAGGTGGGGTGTTATTTTTTTTGTGAACCGATTGCGAGGCAGAAGAAAATATGTTTCCTATGCAGTCACTACGCTTTGAGGGTCATCTAAAAAAATAATACCCCACCTGAAACCTACGTTTGCAACCCACATATGCTCATAAAATTTCACATTGCTTTTCTTTATTTTTAATATTATACTAAACTGTAGAATAAGTCAATTTTCAGGAGGAGCAAGTACATCATGGATTATGCGGCAGAATCTTTAAAAAAACATTTTGAGTGGGGCGGTAAAATCGAGATTTCCAGCAGGGTTTCGGTGAAAAATGAAGAGGATTTATCCCTCGCTTATACGCCGGGTGTTGCCGAGCCTTGCCTTGCCATTGAAAAGGATGTGCGTAAAAGTTTCAGTCTCACCAGACGGCACAATTTGGTTGCGATTGTAACTGACGGCAGTGCTGTGCTCGGGCTGGGTGATATCGGCCCCGAAGCGGCAATGCCCGTCATGGAGGGCAAGGCTGTGCTGTTCAAAGAATTTGGAAATGTGGACGCTGTGCCGCTCTGTATTCGCAGTCAAGACGTGGATGAAATTGTGAAAACTGTCTCGCTTCTTGCCGGGAGCTTTGGCGGGATAAATCTTGAAGATATCTCCGCACCACGTTGTTTTGAGATTGAACGCCGACTCAAAGAGTGTTGCGATATTCCGATTTTTCACGACGACCAGCATGGAACTGCAATCGCTACACTCGCAGGGGTGTTAAACGCTTTACGCATTACAGGCGGCAAGATTTCAGATATGTCTGTTGTCGTAAATGGCGCAGGTGCTGCCGGCATTGCTACGACCCGGATTTTGCTGGATGCGGGAGTGCGAGATGTCATTTTATGTGACCGGCAGGGGGCTATTTTTATGGGGCGTGACGGGCTTAATTTAGAGAAAAAAGATATTGCAAAAATCACGAATCCTGACGCTAAAAAAGGCTCTCTCGTCGATGTTTTGCGTGGTGCACATATTTTCATCGGGCTTTCGGGTCCCGATTGCGTCACTGCTGAGATGGTGAAGAGCATGAGCAAAGATTCTATAGTGTTTCCGATGTCAAATCCTACGCCTGAAATCATGCCGGACATAGCAAAAGCCGCCGGAGCCGCTGTTGTCGGCACAGGTCGCAGCGATTTTCCGAATCAGATTAACAACGCACTGGCTTTCCCCGGCGTGTTTAGGGGTGCTCTTGATTCCAGAGCACGTGATATTACCCCAAAGATGAACCTGGCAGCCGCTCATGCAATTGCCGCTCACGTGAGAAACTGCGAGCTTTCACCCGATTTTATCGTGCCAAGCCCACTGGATAAATCTGTCGCAGTTGCAGTCGCAACTGCCGTAGCCGCTGCTGGAAGACAGGGGGACGGTTCTTCTGTCCTAGAAGACAGATGAACCGTCCCCCTGTCTTCTACTCAAAGTATCCCACTCCGGCTTCAAATAGTGGCATGTGCTTGTTTCCGTAGATGTTTTTCGCAACATTCTCGCCTACGCGCTCTGTGTGCGCCATTTTGCCCAGCACGCGCCCGTTGGGGCTGCATATGCCCTCTATGTTCCAGTCAGACCCGTTGGGATTTTCCAGATATTGAAACACGATTTGTCCGTTTGATTTAAGTTTTTCCAGAGTTTCAGGGTTTGCCGCGAAGCGCCCCTCTCCGTGTGAGATTGGCTGGGCGTATATTTCGCCGACCGCGCATTTGCTGAGCCATGGCGAATTTACAGATGATACGCGGGTTTGCACATACATCGCCTGATGGCGGCCTATGCTGTTGTGTGTCAACGTGGGGCTGTTTTCCGTAACCTGTGATATTTTGCCAAATGGCAGCAAACCGAGCTTTATCAGTGCTTGAAAGCCGTTACATATGCCTAAAATCAGTCCGTCCCGACTCTCTATCAGCTCGTGTACTGCATCGGTTAAAAGCGGATTACGAAATAGCGATACTATAAACTTTGCACTGCCGTCAGGCTCGTCGCCGCCTGAAAATCCACCGGGCAAAACAAGCATTTGCGCTGATTTTATGGCGGTTTCAAGGGTTTTTATAGACTCACTGAGCATCTCAGGCGAGAGATTGCGGATGAGCACCGTTTCGCACACACCACCTGCGCGTTCTATTGCCGCCGCCGTGTCATATTCGCAGTTTGTTCCCGGAAAAACAGGGATAACCGCTTTGGGTATGGCGATGGGATTTGTGCGAATCAGTGCGGATTTTCGGGTATCTGAGATTTTTGGAATATCTCCCGATTCCTTTATCTTAGTGGGAAAAACACTTTCAAGTGGTTGCTCCCACCTGATGCGAAGCGTTTCAATCGGCGTATCGTTTATATACGGAGAGGATTGTGTGCGCCCCAGCAGTCGATAACCGTGGAGTTCATGAGGTGATTCAAAGATTATAGAGCCCCATTTTCGCTCAAATAAATCATCGCTTTCATCACCTCTAAAGCCGATTTTGTTCCCGAGCGACATTTTTATTATGCCGCCGTAAACTCCGCCCGCTTCGGACGACCATGCC
>Ga0209755_10000736_pt1 | contig 57537 bp, 59 predicted proteins | sample TergutCo191P1_FD_187301 | JGI IMG/M metagenome (GOLD analysis project Ga0209755, IMG submission 187301) | Cornitermes sp. P1 segment gut microbial communities from Petit-Saut dam, French Guiana - Co191P1 (SPAdes) (version 2) | ecosystem: Host-associated > Arthropoda: Insects > Digestive system...
TTTGCATTTCCGCCGTGTGTTCCCTTTTCGCCAATAACGTGAGGTGCTATCAGTTCCCAGAGCTTGTCGGATATATCGTGTCGGTGACAAGATTCGTTCATATGCGAAATCCCCCTTACGCTTTTTTCTATTATATCACGTTTTTATTGTCGACACGCCCGTGGCTACACCGTGCGAACGTTCCCATGTCCATACACTACCCGTGGCTTGCACATTGTTCCATGAAACAATATGGGTTAGTGAACCGTTTGCATTTACTCTGTCCAATCGGGCATTAACCGAAATTCTTTCCGTTCCCGGACGACCGATTACTGAACCTGTCATCAACGCTCTGCCGTTGTTAATTTCCATCGTTGCCGCAATTGAAATCGTGTGTGCCCATAACGGCTCGATTGGAATAAAACCGGACGTGTGAACAACGTCTGTGCCATATGCCCGTGCCGGTAAAAAACCAACACAAAGCACAAGAGTTAAACACAGTGAAATAAGCATTCGTTTAGCCATAAAAAAACACCCCCCTTCGTTATATTTTTGCTTACACACATATAACGAAGGAAAATGTTTTAAGGTAACAGATTTTTTGACAAATTTTGAAAAAATTTTTTTGCGGCTAATTCACCCGCAAATTTTCCGATATTTTTATTAGTGTTTCAATATCAAATGTTCCGGTTACTTTAAAAACATCAGTTCCGACTTCCCACATAACAACGCTGTACGAGTACTCGTCAACGGTTTCAAAAATACGCGCAGTACCCATGCGCAATCGCCTTTCTGAAAACTCCATGTACTCATTGTCAATATTTATGGAAAGATGCTCCCCTGCCATTTGCTGGACAATCAACGAATCCCCTGTATCACTTGCGAAAATTTTAGTATTCATCCGCCGCAAAGACTGGCTTGATATCAATTCCAATCCTTCCGGTAAATAATCTAAAACAATTCCGGTGTACTCTGTCGTTGGCATAGCTCCTATACTAAAATCAATGGCAATATAGTCTCCTCGTATATCTATCAGGGCATTTAAGATAAAATTCCGAGAGGCTTCTACGGACATTAATAATGCGCCGGTTAAAACTGTGAACAGGCTGATTCCTGCGGCTATTTTTGTAAATGTGAGAATTGCTCTTTTCATTCGGATAGCCCTAAATTCGCGTTTGATAACGGCGTTTACTTTTTTATCCAGAGATTTGGTGCGCGGATACATTTTATTAAGTTCTTCGTCGGGAGGTAATGCATCCATCTCCTCACGCAACGCTTCGTCTGCGGCAACTCTTAATAGTGCATCAAAAAGCTTTTCATTAGTGGTTGTGTTCATGTTATTTTCCATCATTCTCACCTGCTAACAACTTTTTTATTTTTTGTTTTGCCCTGTGCAATCTCATTTTTGAAGCATTGCCGGTGATTCCCAGCTTTTGCGAAATTTCTTCATGGCTTTGTTGGTACACCGCAAAAAGATACACAACTTCCCTTAGTTTATCCGGCAAGGATTTAATGGCTTTCTTGATGGACGCACAGCCTTCTTTCATAATCAAATCGTCAAGGATATCATCTTCACAGCCGTGGAGTGTATCAAAAAAATCATCTGTAACATCTTTTATGACACTGTCTTTGCCACGCTTCCGCAAAATATCTCTTGATGTGTTTTTCACTATATTAACGATATAGCCCCTCTTTTGGTAACCGGTAAGTTTATCCAAAAAATCAAGGTTGCGATTGATTTTAACAAGTGAAATAGATACGGCATCTTCTGCTAAGGCGTAGTCTTTTAGTATGCCGATTGCAATTTTCATCATTACACCATAATAAGCATCGTATATTTTTCTGATTGCAAGTTCATTGTCCATGTTGCCCTCCCATACTATTTCCCATTCAAAGTAATTGAAAGACCACACCGATTCAATGTTTTTGAGGGGATATAGCATCACTTCTCCGTAATTTTCGCCGTGCCTTCGCCCAGTAAATTTTCCATTGCTTGCACTAGCACGGGGCTTGGCGTTACCCAATACCTGCTGTCTGCCAAAAATTTCTTTTTCATTTCCTCGTTGTAAATCATTACTTGCACGTCACCGGGGTGGGCAGAAAGCGCGGAAGTTATTTCTTGCAACGCAACGGAACTACCCACAGGCACTTTAAGCCAAAAGGTAGTTTTTTTCACGGGTGGCACAGCCCCGGCCGCCCCCGTAGTTTCCGGCTTCGAGAGAACGCGAGAGGACGATTCATGTGTCCTCGGATACGCCCCGCCGCTAGGCGGCATTTCTTCGTAAAACAAGAACTCCTGTGCTACTAGTTTTGTGGCTTCTTCTTCCCGTGCGGAAACGCGACCTTGAATTACAAGAACTTGGTCGTTTTGCAAACGCCCGCCGAATTTTTCGTAAATTTTGGAAAACACGATTACCTCCACAGAGCCGTACATATCCTCCACGGTTAGAAAGCAAAACGGTTTGTTTTCCGCCTTGGTATACTTTACGCTTTTGCCTGTTATCATGCCGCCGTATTTTGCGGTGTCGCCGTCTTGCACGTTTGCGGTATGCTCCTCGCCCTCTTGGGCAGGTTCGCCGAAGTCTAGGCTGGTTACTGTGGCGTGTGGGCGCACGGCTTCTTCATATTCCGCAAAGGGGTGGCCGCTTACGTAAATTCCAAGCAACTCTTTTTCGTCTGAAAGGCGCAGGCGTTTGGGGAACTCGCCCATGTTTGGGAGTTCGTCTGTGTCTGCGGTTTCGGCGGGTGGGCTGTCGTCCATGTCGAAAAGGGAAAGCTGGCCTGAAATTGTACTTTTTTTCTGCTGTGCAAGCCCGCTTTGTATGCCTGCGTACACCGCCACATACTGCGAACGCTTGCCGCCCAAGGAATCAAACGCGCCGCTTCGTATTAAACTTTCTAGGCAACGCTTGTTTACGTCTGCGTCTGTGAGACGCTTTATGAAATCCGTAATGCCCTTGTATTTTCCGTTTTCTTCGCGCTCTTTAACGATTGCGTCAACGGCGGCATTGCCCACATTTTTTATTGCGGAAAGCCCAAAACGTATGTCGCCGCCGCTTACGGAAAATTCTGCAAAGCCCTCGTTTACATCAGGGGGGAGCAACTTAATGTTCATCTTTTTGCACTCCGCAATGTATGCGGCAACCTTGCCGCTGTCGCCCATTACGGAGGTCATCATTGCCGCCATAAATTCCACGGGATGATAGCATTTCATGTACGCCGTTTGATACCCGATTACCGCATAACACGCCGCGTGGGACTTGTTAAATGCGTAGGCGGCAAACTTGTCCATTGCGTCGAAAATTTCACTGCCTATTTTTTCGGAAACGCCGCGTTTTACGCAACCGTCAACATTATCAGATTCGATGCCGTGGATGAAATTGCGCCGTTCTTCTGCCATAACATCGGCTTTCTTTTTGGACATTGCGCGGCGGATAAGGTCGCTTCTGCCAAGGCTGAAGCCCGCCAAATCGCGTACAATTTGCATTACCTGTTCCTGATACACTATACAACCGTAAGTGGCTTCCAAAATGGGTTCAAGCAACGGGTGCAGATATTTTATTTTTGCGGGGTTTCGCTTGCCCTCGATATATTGCGGAATAAAATCCATGGGGCCGGGGCGGTACAGGGAAATTCCCGCAGTAAGGTCTTCCAAACTTTGCGGCTGAAGCTCCCGCATAAACGATGTCATGCCGCCCGATTCCAACTGGAAAACACCCGCCGTTTTCCCCTGCGAAATTAATTCGTAAACCGCAGGGTCATCGTAGCCGTATGGCCAGCTGTGAACGTCCACCTCTATGCCCTTGCCGCGCTTTACTTCTTCTGCGGCGATTCGCAAAACGGTGAGGTTTCGCAAACCCAAAAAGTCCATTTTAAGAAGGCCTAACTCCTCGCAAGTTCCCATTGGGAACTGCGTGGTAACAACGCCGTCATTCACGTTTAGCGGAACATAGGACGTTACGGGCTTGTCGCAAATGATAACGCCCGCCGCGTGTGTTCCCGCATGACGGGAAAGCCCTTCCAGCCGCAGGCTCATATCTAAGAGTTTGCGCGTGTCGTCTTCCTCGTTGTAGGCGGCTTTTAACTCGGGGCTTATGTCCAGTGCTTTTTTTAACGTAATGCCAAGGTCGCCCGGTATCATTTTTGCAATGCGGTCTACGTCTGCGTAGGGCATGGCAAGTGCCCGCCCTACGTCTCGCACGGCGGCTTTGGCTTTCATTGTTCCGAACGTGATTATGTTTGCAACGTGGTCTGCGCCGTATTTGTCTATTACGTAGTTGATAACTTCCTGCCGCCGCTCTACGCAAAAGTCTATATCAAAGTCGGGCATGGAAATACGCTCTGGATTCAGAAAACGCTCGAACAGCAAGTTGTACGGGATGGGGTCTACGTCCGTTATTCGTAACGTGTACGCTACAATGCTTCCTGCGCCCGAACCGCGGCCGGGTCCAACCATAATACCGTTATCCCTCGCGTACTTGATGAAATCCCACACGATAAGAAAATACTCTACAAAGCCCATATTTTTTATTACGTCAAGTTCAAAGTCCAGTCTTTCTTGGTAGTCCGCGATATTGGGGACTGTTGGGTATCGTTGCGCCAGCCCCGCTTCGCATTGCTGTTTCAGATATTCAAAAGCGTTGCCGTTGTTTGGTACATCGAAGATAGGCAGTTTGTATTCGTTAAATTTGATTTCAACATTGCAACGGTCTGCGATTTTTTGCGTGTTTTCCAACGCCTCGGGCGCGTATGAAAATTGCTCGTACATTTCTTCGGGCGATTTTAAATAGAAAGCGTCCGTTCCCATGCTCATTCGTTTTTCGTCTAAAACCGTTTTTCCCGTTTGAATGCATAACAAAACATCGTGCGGCTCTGCATCGCTTTTTTCGATGTAATGGATGTCGTTTGTTGCAACCAGCGGCAGTCCCGTTTCCTGTGACATTCTTATAAGAAGCTGATTGACTTTGTTTTGGTCGTCCATTCCGTTTTCTTGTATTTCCAAGAAAAAATTGTTTTCGCCGAAAATTTCGGAATACAAAAAAGCCCGCTCTTTGCCCGCTTCATACCCGTGCGACATTAAAACGCTCGCCACAACGCCGCCCAAACACCCGCTTAACGCAATAAGCCCGCCCGAATATTCCCGCAGGGCTTCAACGTCTACGCGGGGCTTGTAGTAAAACCCTTCCGTGAAACCGATGGACACCAGCTTAATTAAATTTTGGTAGCCTTCCATGTTCTCCGCCAAAAGCACAAGATGGTGATAGTTTCCCTCGTCGGTTTTTTCGCGTACTTTTCGCCCGCCCGGTGCGACATACACCTCGCAACCCAAAATGGGTTTTATTCCCGCTTTTTTTGCCGCTTTGTAAAAGTCAATCGCGCCGTACATTACGCCGTGGTCGGTTATCGCAATCGCGTTCATTCCCATTTCGCTTGTTTTTGCCGCCAGCTCTTTTATTTTTGCAGAGCCGTCTAAAAGGCTGTATTCCGTGTGTACGTGCAGGTGCGCGAAGGGTTTTTCGGCTGTCATTTAAAGACCTCCTATGTAGTTTTTTTCTTGTTTACAATATCAGAATTTTTGGTATAATAAAAGTAGGTAATCGCCGCAAATGCGACTTGCCGATACATTGTGTTTAAGTTACCACTTTGCTACGGCTATAGCAGAGTGGTGTTTTTTTTTAGCTGAACCTGAAAATAAAGGTTAGCAACGCAAGAAGAAACATCCCAAACATAAAAAGCAATTTGAGAGTTTTGTACAAATTCTCCATGCAATCACCTCCCATCGAATATGGAAGGCAAGCCACATCTGCCTGATTACCTACTTTCAATAAATTGTAACACAGTTTCACAAAAATTTACATTGCGTACATATTTTATTCAACTAAGCTGTGTATAATAAAGCCGATGAAAAAACACAGGGAGGTTTTCAAATGGAGCAAAAGAGTTCACGCGGCGGAAAGATATTGCTGTTTATTTTCGCGTTTTGTATTGGCGGTGCAGCATTGGGGATTGGGCTTGGTGTGGGTAACGCGGTTGCGTTGCATTTTCTGCCGGAGGTGGAAATTGTTACGGAGGTAGTGTTACCTGCGGATGCGGCAATTACAACGGTGCGGGTAAACCCGCTTGTTGTTCCCGTAGACCCGCAAGAGCCAAGTTTTGTTGATATAATTCCCGAAGCAAAGGCGGCAGTTGTTAGTATAAGCGTGACGGGGCCTATACGTTCTTTTGGGCGTGGGGGAGACGTGCCCGGTTCGGGAAGCGGATTCATTTTCGCAAAAGATGATGAATTTATTTTTATCGCAACAAACAATCATGTAATAGAAAATACAACGACCATCGCAATTTCGCTGGACGATACCGAAAACATACCCGCAAGCGTGGTGGGTTATGACAGAGCGTCCGATGTGGCGGTAATCGTGGCTTCGCGGGCAGAAATGGAAGAAAAAAACGTTCCCTTTACCGTGGCACGTTTGGGCGATTCCGACGCGCTTCGCATGGGCGATTCTGTAATTGCGATAGGAAATGCTATGGGCGAAGGCCAAACCGTAACACGCGGAATAATAAGCGCGTTGTCGCTTAGCATAGAAATCCCCGATGCTCGCGAACGCCTTAGCCTTGACGTTTTGCAAACCGACGCGGCGGTAAACCGAGGAAACAGCGGCGGCCCGCTTATAAACCGCCACGGCGAGGTAATTGGAATTGTAACGGCAAAATTAATCGGCGCGGATATCGAGGGAATGGGTTACGCTCTGCCAATCAATGACGTCCGCCCGCTTCTTGAAGACATTATGGAAACCGGTTCTGTTCGCAGAACGTGGCTTGGAATTGAACCCGAAGATGTTTCGGAATTCTTCCGCAGTCTTTTTAATCTGCCCTCCACGGGAGTTCTTGTCCGCGCAGTAATGGAAGATTCGCCCGCGGAAGAAGGCGGTCTTCTTCAAAACGACCTCATAATCCGATTTAACGAACGCCGTATTTCCAACACGTACGACCTGCAATCCTCCCTTTACGCCTCCCGCCCCGGCGACACCGCCACACTGCAAATTTATCGCGACGGCATACAATTGCAAGTTTCGGTTGTACTTGGCTCAAGAATGCATTAGAATAGGAAAAAATCTTAGATTCTTGGGGACTCCGTCCCCAAACCCCTGCGAACTTTTTTGAAAAAAAGTTCGACAAAAAACTTTAACCTGAAAACCGCATACGCGGTTTTCAAAGATAGGGGTTCGGGGGTAAAACCCCCGAGAACTTAAAAAGGAGTTAAACCATGAGTTTAATACGCGACCCGAAATTGGCAGAGCAAGGCATTAGAAAAATTGAGTGGGTAAAAGAGTATATGCCCGTGTTGCGGCAAATTGAAGAGCAGTTCAAAAAAGACCAACCGTTTAAAGGTATGAGAATTGCGGTGTGCGTGCATCTGGAAGCGAAAACGGCGTATCTGTCGCAGGTTCTTGCGGCGGGCGGCGCAGACGTTGCAAGCACGGGTTCTAATACGCTTTCCACCAAGGATGATATCTGTGCGGGGCTTGCGGCACAGGGACATAAAGTGTATGCGTGGTACAACGCAACGGAAGAAGAATACTGGGAGCATCTTAAAAAGACGCTGGAATTTAAACCGCACATAATCATTGATGACGGCGGCGATTTTATAAGCCTGTTGCACGGCGAATGCGCCGCGTATGGCGAAAATCTTATCGGCGGCTGTGAAGAAACAACCACGGGCATAAACCGCTTGCGGGCGCGTGAACGTGAAGGCTCGCTGAAATTCCCCATGATGGCGGTAAACGATGCGGATTCCAAGCATCTTTTCGATAACATCCACGGCACGGGGCAGTCTGTTTGGGACTCCATTATGTACACCACCAACGTAATGCTTACAGGGCGCGACGTTGTTGTTGCGGGCTACGGCTTCTGCGGAAAAGGCGTTGCAATGCGTGCAAAAGGTCTTGGCGCACGGGTAATAGTTACGGAAATAAATCCGTGGCGTGCAATGGAAGCGGTAATGGACGGCTTCCGCGTAATGAAAATGGACGATGCCGCAAGAATCGGTGAATTCTTTGTAACCGTAACGGGCAACAAAGACGTAATAACCGCCCGTCACTACGAAGTAATGCGCCATAATGCGTTCCTTGCAAACGCAGGTCACTTTGATGTTGAATTTTCCAAGCCCGACCTTCTCTCCCTTTCCACCAAAGTGGAAGAACGCCGCCCCTTCATAGACGGCTACCACATGAAAGACGGTCGCATTCTAAACGTGCTTGCAGACGGCAAGCTGGTGAACATAGTAGCGGGCAACGGCCACCCCGCCGACATTATGGATATGTCGTTCGCACTGCAAGCAATGGGCGCGTTACACATTGCACAGCAGGGCAAAAACCTAAAGCCCGCACTCTACAAAATCCCAACCGAAATTGACCGCGAAATAGCATTAATGAAATCCAAAGCCATGAACCTTGGCCTTGACGTCCTAACCCCCGAGCAAGAAGCATACTGGAACGGCACAGGGGAATAGGCGCGAAAAAAAGAATGGTTGCTTTGCTTTTAAGCAAAACAGCCATTCTTTTTTTATTGCGCGATTATATTATCGTTGCCCCTCTATTCAAGATACGCAACAAGAGCATAGTCAACATTACCTACTGAATCGGGACCGGCTAAACCTCTGTTATGGCGAGGGAACACAACTTCTATTCTAAGTTGAACAACTCCGTCTACCGACACAGAAACAGGAACAGGCATATCGTCAGCGCGTAGTTCCAGAGTTTCCAGCAGTTGCCCGTCACCAAAAAATTTCATGGTTACATGAGCCATACGCGTTCCGTCAATTCGCCCAACAACGCCGCTAAGCAAACTATATTGCCCGTTCAAATTATGAAGCGTAAATCTGTTGCTTGTGGTGCTACCGCTTACACCATGAGCATTAGAACGAAAACGCAAAGCATTTTCAAAGGCTGTTCCGCCCATTGTAACAGTGTCCCGTCCAAATGCCCTAACGGATGTAGAACCATTGGTATTGTCGCTACCGCGTCCGCCGCCGCTATCAAAATATGGTGCGGCTTCATTTAGCGGGCGTCGCGTTATCACGGGAATTGGCGCAGGGGTAGGTATTGGTGCAGGTGTGGGTACAAGTTCAGGTATTTGGACAAATTGCACCGAATCTGTTAGTAAAACAGTGGAAGTAGCATTGTCCCATCCAACATCAAGCCCTAAAGTTTCTGCAAGTACCCTCAGCGGCAAAAATGTTCTGCCCTCCGTTATGAACGGTTGTGAATCATAATCGAAATGGATATTTTGTCCGTTAAGGCTAACACGTACACCATAGGTAACTTGCCTTACTGCCGTTTGGGCATAAACAAATCCCACCGTGCCAAAAAGTAATAAGCACGTTAAAAACCCTACTACATAGCCCTTTACTTGAAGTTTTTTCAATTGTTTCATCATGTTTAAATCCTCCTTGTATTTGTTTTTTAATAAACGCGCTCAAACACTTCGCCCCATATGAGGTATAACCTGTCATCCTCAACTCGGTAACGGTAACTGATTGTGTCTTCCGTATCGGGGTTTGTAATCGTTAAAACTCCGTAATCTGAAGACCATGGGAATTGATAGGTTCTGTGCCGACCTGCCGCAGAATTGTCAAGCCAATCAAACCCTACCACTTGACGCGCAGTGTATCCGGAAAGCGTGACATAACCGTCCATGATAAACTGAAACATCTCGTTATAGCCTGTACCGCCGGGTGTAAACCGTTCACTGTCCCAATATCCGATTAATGGACTTGGGGTGGCTGGGGCGGGGTATCTTCGTGTAAAAAGTCTTACATGACGAATCCACTTGAAACTGTTTTCATCAAGCGGCTCAACAATCCATGCCGATTGCCTGTATTCTGTCCATCCTCCGCCACTCCCCCTTGTACCATGCTTCACAAGGATATCATCATCCAAAAACCAAAACCCGTTAAACGTGGAAATCGATTCTTCAAACACGAATATATCACCATCAAGATAGTCGAATAACGTATAATTCTCCAACTTTGTTGCGCTTCCGTCAGGGCGTAATTCCAATGTATAAGCCCGCGTATATCCTAAATCAACACCACCACCTGTTGCTATCCATGTTCCAACAAATGCGGATTCATTTTTTCTGTTAGGTCGCATTTGCCGCCCCGTTCTTGTAAACTCTCCACCAAAAAAATAATATGAGTCGGCGATGGTAAGGATATTGTCGTTCGCTTGAAACGGTATGCGCCCGAAGTCTTCGTATTCAACGGAATTCATACACGCTACCAAGAAATAAGTGTCCTCCTGTTTCCACTGAAAGGGATCAGGTAGCCGATTAAAGTCAGGGCGGATAGCATATATAATTGTCCCCATTCCTGTGTCCCAAAGCCGCATCTCCCGAAAATCGGAAGACTGCCATCTGCCATACAATGAACCCTCGGGGGCATACTGTATTTCTGTTGCTTCCGCTGTTTCCTGCGGTTCAATCGGATATCTTTCCGCGACAGCGGGTTGGCTTTCTTCTGTTTGCACAACGGCTTGCCCACAGGCAACAGACACAATGGCAAAAAGCATAAGAAGCCACAAGAATTTGCAATTAAAACATCTTTCTTTTTTCACGATTTAATTACCCCCAACCCTTGTATATGTTGAAGTTCTGCCACGGTAAAAGATGGTAAGTTCCGACCCATCAATGGCATAGTCGGCAGAACTTTCAATGTTTTCAAGTGTTACTAAAATGTAGTCATTTTCAAGTTCCCATGTGAAATTTCCTCCACCGTGACCGAGAACCCTAAAACTTCCGGCTCCGTCTTGATTAAATATAAGGGACTGGCTGTCCGTCAATATACCGTGCTGTCGGCCTAGCCATCTCCCATATAATCCTTCGTCGCCTTGCACTCTTTCAAAACTGTTGAAAGCAGTACCAAGGAATAGGTTATCATCGCGTATTTGCGGGTTTGGATTTTGACTCCAGCCTGTCCAGCGATATCTCTCACCGCGTTCAATGCGATATTCCATCCTAACGAGTCTTTCGGTAATAATGGTCAAATTGCCGTCATCGGTATACCATGTTGTACTCAACTCCATTGGATGGCTTCCCAACCACAATTCATCCGGATAAAATGTAACAGTGCCGTTGCGGAAAAATTCCATGGTGCTGCCATCATTCGCTACCCATCTGCCGCCAACAAGCCCCGACCCTCCGCAAGCCGTTAGCATAAACAACGCCGCAAGCATAAAGATACACAACGCTTTTTTCAAACTCCTATACATTTTTTTCACCTTTCTTTGCGCAATGCGCATTTTTTTATGTGAAGTCACCAGTGGCAAAATTCTAAGAATTTTTCGTTGTGACTTTTCACCAAAGTTTGCTATGCTTTTTATCAAGCACAGCCCATGCGATGTAACACAGTATCCATTGTGTTACATTCGCGCAAGCGCAGTAAAAATCGGCATTAAAAAAGCGAAGATGATTTTAATCTTCGCAAAAGTTCAAATTATGTACGGTTACAACCCCGATTTTTCGGGGGCAAATCCAACCCATGTAACACAATGGATATTATGTTACATGAAAAAATCCATTCCCGTAGGAGGAAAAAATTATGGCACTCACAGAACCAATCCGCGACCCAAAACAAGTAAGGGCATTTCTTGCGTACTACCGCAAGCTTGGGCAAACCCGCAACCAAGTTTTAGTAACCATTGCGCTACATACTGCCCTGCGCATTTCGGACATTTTACGCCTGCGCACCTGTGATGTGTACGATTTCGCAAACCGCCGCGCCCGTACATCCATCACCATAACAGAGCGTAAAACAGGCAAAAGCAAAATCATAGCCCTGCACAAAAACATCATACGCGCACTGGAAGCCCACTTCCCGCAAGCCAACCCAAACGCGCCGCTCATCCTAAACCTAAGTACAAACAAACCAATCAGCCGCGTACACGCATACCGCTTAATAAGTGAAGCCGCAAACGCAATCGGCGTTATCCACAAAGTTGGCTGTCACTCACTGCGCAAAACTTTCGGCTATCATTCTTGGACAAGCGGAATTTCCCCCGTTGTTCTCATGGAAATCTACAACCATAATTCATACGCCGTCACAAAGCGTTATCTCGGCGTGTCGCAAGACGACAAAAACGCAGTCTACGAAAAACTGGATTTCTAAAAATTTCTAAGAAAAATTCCACGTCAATTTTAGCACCATAATTCTTTATGTCAACAAATTTTACAAATAAAGTTTAGCTAAATTGCGCCGCAATCAAAAAATCGTGTGGGCGTGCGATTTTTGCTAAAGTTTACATACTTTCTCGGATTCTTGTGCAAAATAGAAGCAAATCTAATTGCACAGGGTGAGCCATGAAAAAGATAATGAAGCTAAATATATTTTTCCTTGCCGTAGTTTTTTTTGCGTCAAGTGTTTATGCAAACCAGCCTGAAATGCCAAAAGTACACGCACTTGGCGCGGTATTAATGGATGCGGAAACGGGGCGCGTTTTGTGGGGGAAAAATGAGCATGAGCCGCTGGCGATGGCAAGCACTACAAAAATAATGACGGCGGTGCTGGCGTTGGAAAGCGGCAGAATGGACGAAACCGTTACGGTATCGTCAAAGGCGGCCGCCGCGCCTAAGGTAAAAATGCATTTGACAGCGGGCGAAAAAGTGCGGCTTGGGGACTTAATGCTCGCGCTTATGCTGGAATCGTCGAATGACGCGGCGGTTGCAATCGCAGAGCATCTTGGCGGCACGGTTGCAGATTTTTGCGCGCAAATGACAGAAAAAGCGCGGCAACTTGGCGCGTACAACACTGTATTTGAAACGCCAAGCGGGCTTGACGCGGGCGACCACCACTCCACGCCGTATGACCTTGCGCTAATCACTCGCTACGCGCTAACCGTCCCGGGTTTTATCCAGCTTACCAACACGGCACACGCAAGTTTTAACAGCGACAAGCGCGGGTATTCGTTTAACAATCGCAACCGTCTGTTAAACGAATTTTCAGGCGCGAACGGGGTAAAAACGGGGTTCACAAACAAGGCGGGGCACTGTTTTGTAGGCGCGGCAAAGCGCGGCGATATGCAACTTATTTCTGTGGTGCTTGCGTCGGGGTGGGGAGCGCAGGGCAAGGCGCAAAAATGGGTGGATACCAAAAGCGTTTTGAATTTCGGTTTCGACAATTTTGAATTTGTAACGATAATTGAAGCGGAAACCGTAGCGGGCAACATTCCCGTAACCCGTTCTCGCACGCCGTCGGTAGAGTTCATTTTTGAGGACACGGTGAAAATTCCCCTTGGTACGCACGAAAAAAATTCCGTTTGTGTGGAGCTGTATGTGCCGCCATCGTTTCAGGCTCCGCTGGAACAAGGCGAGCCCCTCGGCACGGCACGGGTTTTCATCGGAACGGACTTTTATCAGGAAATTCCGTTGCTGGCAACTTCTTCCGCCGACCGTCACGATTTGAAAACTTCTCTTGAAAAAATCCTTAACAATTATTTCGGCCTGATAACCGAAAGCGAAGTAAATATAATTTTGCCCGAATTCGCAGACCCGTTTTCCCCGTCTTGATGGGGAAAACGGGTATTGACAACCGCAAACTTCGTGATATTATTACTTTGCGCCGAAAATGCGCGACAATTTCATAAAACATCCAGAGAGGTGGAGGGACCAGGGCCCTGCGAAACCCGGCAACCGGCTTAAATTTGAGTTATGGTGCTAATTCCCCCGAACTGGCTTTTCGCCGCGCTGTCGGAAGATGTAAAGATTTAAAGCCCTGTGAGGGGCTTATTTTTTTAAAATTTTATAACCCGAAGGGAGAAATTAAAATGTATTTATTCACATCAGAATCAGTGACGGAAGGGCATCCCGACAAAATGTGCGACCAAATTTCGGACGCGGTGCTGGACGCGATTTTGGCAAAAGACCCTAATGCGCGTGTTGCCTGCGAAGTAGCAACCACCACGGGCATGGTGCTTGTTGCGGGAGAAATTACCACAAATTGCTATGCCGATATCCAAAAAATCACACGGGAGACAATTCGCGGCATAGGATATACAAGCGGAGACATGGGCTTTGACGCAGACGCTTGCGCAGTGCTGGTAACGCTTAACGGGCAGTCGCCTGATATTGCAATGGGCGTTGACGTCGCGCTGGAAAGCCGCGAAGAAGGCAAAGACGCAGACACGGGCGCGGGCGACCAAGGCATGATGTTCGGCTACGCTTGCAACGAAACTCCCGAACTTATGCCAATGCCAATTTCCCTTTCCCACGCGCTAACACACAAGCTTGCGGAAGTACGCAAAAACGGCACAATTCCGTATCTTCGCCCGGACGGCAAGGCGCAAGTTACCGTTTCATATGATGAAAACAAAAAACCCACAGGCGTAACCGCCGTTGTTGTATCGACACAACACTCCGAAGATGCTTCCAACGAACGCATCCGCGCAGACATTATGAACTACGTAATCAAACCCGTAATCCCCGCAGAATTGCTTTCTGCCGACACAAAATACTACATCAACCCCACAGGTCGTTTTGTAATCGGCGGCCCCGTTGGTGACGCAGGTCTTACAGGAAGAAAAATTATCGTGGACACATACGGCGGATATGCCGCACACGGCGGCGGCGCGTTCTCCGGCAAAGACCCCACAAAGGTAGACCGTTCCGCCGCATACATGGCACGTTATATCGCCAAAAACATCGTTGCCGCAGAACTCGCGAGCCACTGCGAAGTCCAGCTTGCATACGCAATCGGCGTTGCCCGTCCCGTTTCCGTTTACGTAAACACAAAAGGCACAGGCACCGTTCCCGACACAAAACTCTCCGACGCCGTAAACAAACTCTTCGACCTGCGCCCCGCCGCAATTATAAGCCACTTCAATCTGCGCCGCCCCATCTACAAACAAACCGCGGCATACGGTCATTTCGGCCGCACAGATGTCGATTTGCCTTGGGAAAAAACAGACAAAGTTGATGAGTTGAAAAGCGAGTGTAAATAATTTAGAGGAAAACCACGGGGCGCTGCCCCGAACCCCGCAAGCCTTTAAAAAGGCTTGACCCAAACTTTAACCTGAAAACCGCGTATGCGGTTTTCAAAGAAGGGGTCAAGGGGACTTGTCCCCTTGTGGGGGTATTGGGGGTGAAACCCCCAAGGTCTTTTTTTCAGAAAAGGAGAATAAAAATGAAATCCTACAAAGTTGGAATTTTGGGTGCTTGCGGAATGGTTGGCGGCACGATGTTGCAAGTTTTAAGGGAAAGGGATTTGCCGATTTCGGAATTGTATCTGTTTGACGTTGCGGCAGTTGCGGGCAAAACCTTTGACTTTAAGGGCAAAACGGTTACGGTTGAGGAGTCTACCCTTGATATTTTCGACAGGGGCATTGATATTTGCTTGTTTGCGGTGGACAGCCCGATTAGCAAAAAGTACGCTCCTATTGCGGCGGAAAAGGGCTGTGTGGTAGTTGACAACAGTTCGGAGTGGCGCATGGACGATAGTGTGCCGCTTGTTGTGCCGGAAGTAAATGGTGATGACATTTTCAAAAACAAGGGTATTGTTGCAAGCCCGAACTGCTCTACAATTCAGGCACTGGTTGCGATTAATCCGTTGCATAAGGCGTTTGGAATTAAGCGCGTAATTTACTCCACATATCAGTCTGTGGCGGGCGCGGGAATGGCAGGAATCGAAGATTTGCGCCGCACCAATAATGGCGAAAAGCCGCAGTGTTTCCCGTATCCTATCGCGGGCAATGTTATTCCGCGCATAGACGTTTTCGACGAAACAGGCTACACAGGCGAGGAAACAAAAATGATTAAAGAAACGCGCAAAATTCTTCACGAGCCGAATATGCGCGTTACCGCAACAACCGTGCGTGTGCCTGTTGAAATAGGGCACAGCGAGTCCATCAATTTGGAATTTGAGAAGCCGTTTGAACTTGACGAAGTTCGCAAAATTTTGCAAAATGCACCGGGCGTAATTCTGCAAGACAACCCCGCAAAAGAGGGCTATCCCACGCCAAAGCTAATCGCGGGCACGGACGAAGTTTACGTTGGCAGAATCCGCCGCGATTTCAGCGCGGACAACGCATTAAATATCTGGGTCGTTGCCGACAACGTGCGCAAGGGCGCGGCAACCAATGCCGTGCAAATTGCGGAAAGACTAATCAAAGGCGCGTAAGACCTCGGGGCGGAGTCCCGAGAACTTGAAAATCAATTTTGCTGAAAAAAACTTTGACATTGGAAATCTTAGGTGTTAAAGTTTTTTTGTTTGGAAAAATTATTACATATTGGAGGTATCAGAATGAAAGCGATTATTTTAGCGGCGGGCGAAGGCAAGAGAATGCAGTCGGATTTGCAAAAGGTGATGCATCCTATTTTGGGCAAGCCGATGGTGCGGTATGTAGTTGATGTTGCCAAAGAAGCGGGCGCAAGCGCGATTACGGTGGTGGTCGGCAAGGGCGGCGACGAAATTGAGAAAGGGCTTGAAGGTTGCGAAGGTCTTTCTTTTGCGGTGCAGAAAGTGCCGCTTGGTACGGGCGACGCGGTAAAAGCGGGCGCGGGAAGCATTGCGCCCAATGATGATGTGCTGGTGCTTTGCGGCGATATGCCGCTGGTTACTGCGGAATTTTTGACGGAATTTGCGGCGTTTGCGCGTAGTGGCGGCGGTGCGGAAGCGGTTGTTGCGGCGGTGTATAAGCCTGATGTTGCCGATTTTGGGCGCGTGTATGACGATAACGGCGACTTTGTGGAAATCGTTGAAGCGCGTGATATCACGGCGGCGCATTCGCACACGGATTGGGCAAATACGGGGATTTATATGTTCAAAGGCGAATCCCTTTTAAGCGGGTTAGCGCGGCTAAAAAATACAAACAGTCAACAGGAATATTATCTGACGGATGTGCCAAAGCTTCTTCGCGAAGAAGGAAAGCGCGTGCGGGTTTTTCATTCGCGTGAGGATTTATCGGTGTTCACAGGGATTAACACGCAGGTTCAACTTGCCGAAGCCGTGCGGTTTATGCGGGAGCGCATTAACGCCGCGCACATGATGGCGGGTGTGCGAATGATTGACCCATCTTCCGTTTATATTGATTCTGCCGTGAAGATTTCGCGTGGGGCGGTAATTTACCCCGCCGTTATTTTGGAAGGAAACTGCGAAATTTCCGAAAACGCAGTAATCGGCGCGAATTGCCAATTGACCGACACAATCGTTGGCGCGGGCGCGAATGTCAAGCACAGCGTTTGCGCAGGTGCGAAAATTGGCGCGGGTACAGATGTAGGTCCATTTGCGTATCTTCGACCGGGTGCCGTAATCGGTGAAAAATGCCGCGTAGGAAACTTCGTGGAAGTGAAAAACGCCACCCTTGGCAACGGCACAAAGATGGCGCATCTTTCCTACATCGGAGATGCAGACGTGGGAAGCGGCGTAAATTACTCCTGCGGCGCAATCACCGCCAACTACGACGGAAAAAACAAGTTCCGCACAAAAATCGGAGACAACGCATTTATAGGAAGCAACGCAAATCTTATCGCCCCAATCGAAATTGGCGAAAACGGTTTTGTTGCCGCCGGCTCTACCCTCACCGACGACCTTCCGCCACGCGCTTTAGGCATTGCCCGCCAGCGTCAAAGCATCAAAGCGGACTGGGCTAAGTGATTAAAAAAAACTTCGGCTTCTCATATATAGAGGTGACTATCGCGCTTGCGGTTTTTTCGATTGTGGTTATGGCGGTGTTGCCGATTTTGGGGCAGGCGGGGCGAAATTTGAGTTTTGCGCGGCGAGGATATCAGTCGCATTTGGCGGCGCAAAGTATGATGCTTGCCGTGCGAGACGCTTTGCCTGATGTCGGCGCGGCGCGGGTAGTGGCAGGTCAATACGCGGCGCGTTTGGGCGTAGACGATTACGGCGTGTGGATTTTTCATGAGTGTCCGCTAACCAAGGATGTTTTTTTCGATGCATCGGAAAATACCGAACCAGTCCCGCCGATTGGTGTATCGTTGGATGGGCTTGCAGAATTCTCTCTTGAGGGCAACACTACAATTATCGTAGTCGTTATTTGGGACAACTATCAGAATATCGCAGGGCGGGCTATCGGTGCGGTGTTGCCACGCAAATAGCCATCAGCTCGTTTTTATATTCATCATAAACAGTCAACTCGTCTGCAAGTTCCAAAATATTATCCCCCACGGCTTCCATCGCTTTTTCATTAATATTGTCCACCAGAATTTCAAGCATCAAACCTTTGCTGTCGGCAAAGGTTTTTATTTTACCCATATCCACATTTTCCGCGAAAATCATCTTTAACGCTTCTTTCTCTGTTTCCCCTAACTGCGAAGACAGTTCCGCCCAACCATCGCCAATTTTAGGGGTCAAGGGGACTGCGTCCCCTTGTGGGGGAGGTGGGGGCAAAGCCCCCACGGTCTTTTCTTTCCCGTCCTCCTCCACAACAAGCTTTTCCGTGATATCATCCGCCTCTACGCGGATTCTGTCCAGGTTTTTTCGGTCAACGTTTATGACGATGCGGTTCTTTTCTGCGAAAAATTCTGTGATGGATTTTTCAATTGCGTTTTCAATTTCTCGTGTGGTAATTCCGATTTCGGTGAGTGCCGCGCTTGCTTTAAGAAGGGTTGACGGGTCGGCGGTTATCTTTGTTTTAAAGGCTGTTGCGGCGCGGGTTTGGGCTTCGGTTTTTTTTATGATAAACGCCGCCAAATCTTTTTTGTGTGCGTAAGCGGCGGTGTGAAATGTTGTCCAGTTATTGTCTTTGCATTTGAAAATTTCGCCGCCGGGTAGTTCAACGGTTCGGTTTTCCTGCCGCAACCACGGGTGAAATAACGCCCGCCGAAACGGAAGCCAATGTATCTCGTCGCCGCCTGCGTGGGTGAATAAATCCTTTAGGCGAATGGCTTTTTTTTCGCAAAGGGCAGTAAGCCCGCCAATTGCGGCTTGGAAACTGTCATTTAAAATGGTTGCGTTTTCTGCGGTTGCGGTGTAAAACTTCGATTTTGTTACGTCATAGGCAGAAATTTTATTCCACGCCAGAATGTCTGCGTTGCCGTCAAACATGAATAAATCTGCATAAAATTCGTGCATATTGTTGTCACAAACAAACTGCGCAAAACTGTGCGGCAGTTCGTAATACACGTGAAAATCTTTCAGCCAAGCGGGCAGATACTCGTCCAGTACGGGGAATTTTTCCGCATATGCTTGTCGCAACGCTAAAAGATTTTCCAATGCTTGCAAGGGGCTGTCTGCACCAACACACGAGAGAAGTTCGTACACATACAAAAAAACATACGACAGGCTCGTATCAGAAAACTCGCCGCGCCGTGCCGCCATTCGCCGCGTAAAATACGTGCGCAACCGCTCATATCCCATTCGCTGATAACACGGGCAGTGCATTGAAAATTCCATCTCGCCGCCATAATCATCTTCAAAGTTTTCCATGAATTTTGCCTGCTTGTAAAAAAGCCGCGCACCACTCCATGTGTATGGATTGTCGGAAGCCATGCCGCGCATATCGTAAAATTTTTGACGCACAGGGTCGCTGTCGCCGCCGATTATTTGCGGCGCGGGTACGGCAATTTTTTGCCCTGTTTGCGGCTCTGCTATTTCAATTTCTGCAAAAATATCCATTTTTCACCCTCCGCGATATGTAAGAAGCTGTATTCATCGCCCAAAACGCCGCCTTGGCGGTCACTTTTCCGCCACTCTGCGTCGGTTGCTCCTAGCGCACGCTCCACGTGCGCGTCGTCGCTACCTCCTTGATTGGCGAAAAATTGCCGCACCAATTCGGCATTTCGGTCAATGAATACAGCTTCTAAAAAGCAAATAAAAAAACCCTAACATTGCAGGGTGTTGCACAAATCCTGCAATGTTAAAGCTTTTTCCCCCTTATTCCGAATCTTTAGAATTGTTAAGCGTGCGGGTGGGATGGAGATTTACCAGCCCTTTGATTGTGTGGATAAGGAAATCTGTTTCTTGCTCGTTAAGGCGTGTAGCAAGGCTTGTGATTTTACGCCTGTTGCTGTCAAGATTGCCGCCTCTTTCTTCCTTAAGAGAAACGCTTTTCTTTTCTGCTTCGTGGAACAATGTGTCGATTTTGATGTCGAACACGTGAGCAAGTTTTTCAAGCGTTACGGCTGTTGCGCCGCGCTCTCCTCTTTCAATCAGACCCATGTGTGAAACAGTAAGGTCCAATGTTTCCGCAAGTTCTTCGCGGGACATTTTGCGCATTTCACGTTCTGCGCGAATGTTTTGGCCGATTGTACGATCCAAACGGTCTTTGTTTCTTCTTGTTGCTGCTCTGTCCAAGGTTAATCCCCTCTTCAATGGTATTTTTTTCTCAACCGCTTTCAGAAAAGCACTTGTTTTGCCATTCTACTAGTGTGTTGCAACTTTTGGAAGCGACGGTGTGAATTTTATTTTTGCGACAAATTGCAACACAAAGTCTTTGCTTTTCTTTGAATATTGCCATTTATGGCTATTAATGCTATACTGCGGCGGTCTAAGAAAAATTCTGTCCAATTTTTTCTAAGAATATACAAACAGCTTACAAAGGGTGTTTTTTATGCCGCGAAGGACTACACGTCCAATAAAGAATAAAGTTACGGAAAAACCAAATTCATTGCAAAAAGAAGTTTTAAATCTTTCGTTTGCGGCGGTTGGCATTTTGCTTTTGCTTGCTATGATTGGCGCATTAGGGCCTGTGGGCGCGTTTTTGCGTAATTTTTTGTTTGGCTTTTTTGGCGTGGGCGCGTTTGTTTTGCCCGTGGGCGTTTTGGCGTTTTCTGTTTGCAGGTTAATTGCGCGTGATTTGCGTTTGCCCGTTATCAAAATTGTTGCCCTGTACTGGCTTATTTTATCCATGTTACATATTTTTATTTTCACGCGTGAAGAAGGCGTTAATATTTTTGTTGACGTTTACACCGCGGGTGTTGATTCGGGCGGCGGTATTTTCGGAATGCTTATCGGCGGGCCTGCCAATACTTTGCTGGATACCGTTGGCGCGTCTATCGCAATTGTTGCGGCAATTATTATTTTGCTGGTACTTATTACTAAGCGGTCGTTTGTACAAATTGTTGGCTTAGGCGTTGGTAAAGCGCGGGACTACTATGAAGAAGCAAAACAATATGACGATGACTACGAGGAAGAGGAAAGCAATGTGATTCCGCTAAACAACGGCTATCGCGGAAGAAGAACGCCGCCGCCCGTTTCGCCCGTGGTTAAGAAAAAAAGCAATCTTATCGAACTTGGCGAACGCTTTGGCGAGGACGATACGGAACGTGATGAAGAATATGATACGCCGCCACCGCCCAAAATCCTTCTTGTAAATGAAGAACTTGATGGAAAACACAGAGACAGGCAGGTCGCCAGCCCGCTTTTCGCGCCGCGCCCTGCGGTGCAGGAAGCCGAGCCGGAAATAAAACCAAGTGCGGTTATGCATTTTCCGCAAACAATTTCGATTAACGGGGCGGAAGATTATTCGCAACGGCCTGAATATAACGCATTTCGCGACATGACACCGCCCACCATAAACTCGCCCGATTTGCCCGATTCGCCCGATGAAATCTTTGAAGAGGACGAGGCGGTTGTTCTTCCCGTGGATTCCGAAAACGCGGATTACGGCGAAGGTCTTGTTGTAAAAGGCTTAGTTGACGACGCCGCGCCAAACGACGACGAGCCGCTTTTTGGCGACGACGATGACGATATGCTTCAATATGACGAATACGCGGCGGCAAGCGGGACAAGCCACACGGGCGCGACCGAACACACCAGCATGACCGCAAGCAACCCGCAGGATTTTGAAAATTACGAAATGCCTTCGCTTAATCTTTTGGCTAAGAACGAGCGTTCTGTTATCAGTGCGGAGTCTCGTACACAGGTGCTGGAAAATTCCCGTATTCTGGAGGAAACACTGCGCAGTTTCAAAATAGAGTCCAAGGTGATGGAGGTTAGTGTAGGGCCGACCGTTACGCGCTACGACCTTTCCCCCGGCGCGGGCGTGAAGGTCAGTTCCATCACAAATTTAAGCAACGACTTGGCACTTTCCCTTGCGGCGCAGGGTTTGCGTATTGAAGCCCCTGTTCCGGGTAAATCTGCCGTTGGCATAGAGATTCCCAACAAGGAAGCGCAAGGCGTTTTTCTGCGTGAAATTTTGGAGGACGACAAATTTGCAAACTTCCCGTCTAAGCTGGCTTTCGCCGTGGGCAAGGATATCGCGGGCAGCCCCGTAATTACGGACATTGCGCGTATGCCGCACTTATTAATAGCGGGCGCGACTGGCAGCGGAAAAAGCGTTTGTATCAACACGTTAATCGCCAGCCTTTTGTATAAGGCGCGCCCCGATGAGGTAAAACTTTTAATGATTGACCCCAAGGTGGTTGAGCTTAGTGTTTACAATGGAATTCCGCATTTGTTAATCCCCGTTGTAACAGACCCGAAAAAGGCAAGCGGTGCATTAAGTTGGGCGGTTGCGGAAATGGAAACACGCTACAATATGTTTGCAGAAACAGGTTGCCGCGAGTTAAAGGGCTACAATAAATTTGCAACGGAAAAAGGCGACCCCGAACTGCCCCAGATATTAATTATCATAGACGAACTTGCAGACCTTATGATGACTTGCAAGGGCGAAGTTGAAGAATCCATATGCCGCTTGGCGCAGAAGGCGCGTGCGGCGGGTATACATCTTATTGTTGCAACGCAACGCCCTTCTGTGGACGTTATCACGGGACTGATTAAAGCTAATATTCCTTCGCGGCTTGCGTTCGCCGTTTCAAGCGGAACGGACAGCCGCACGGTTTTGGATATGTATGGCGCGGAAAAATTGCTTGGCAAAGGCGATATGCTGTTTCTTCCCATGGGGCAAAACAAACCCGTGCGGGTGCAGGGCGGTTTTATTTCCGACAAGGAAGTGGAAAATCTGGTTGCTTTCCTGAAAGCGCAAGCTCCCGTGGTGCATTCTGTAGAAGAAATCCAGAAAGTAACAATGCCGGGTAAAGCCGTAATTGAGGGCGAAGTTGATGAATTTTTCCATGACGCGGTAGAATTTTTACTTGCCAAAGGAAAAGGCAGTACCAGTATGTTACAGCGGCAGTTTAGAATAGGATATAACCGCGCTTCGCGTTTGATGGACGATTTGCAAAAGCGCGGAATAGTCGGCCCCGAGGACGGCGTAAAACCCAGAAAAGTCACCATCACACGAGAGGAGTACAAAGAATTATATGGCTAAAATAATTTGCGGAAAAACACACTCTGCGGCAATTCGCGGCGAGGTTGCAGCGCGTATTAAAACGGACGGCATAAAAGCAAAACTCGCGGTGGTTTTGGTGGGGGACAACCCCGCGTCTATCGTGTATATCAACATGAAGAAAAAAGCTTGCGAAGAAGTAGGGCTTGATTTTGAATTAAAAAAACTGCCGGAATCCGCCACACAGGCAGAGGTTTTGGCATTGATAGACGAAATTAATAATGATGCGGAAATCACAGGCGTGTTGGTGCAACAGCCTTTCCCGCCGCAACTTAACAAAGATGAAATCCTCTCCCGCCTTGACCCGCGCAAAGATGTTGACTGTCTTAACCCGCATAATGTGGGGCTTGCGGCAACAGGCCAAGGTAAACTTTTGCCCTGCACACCCGCAGGTTGTATCGAACTTCTCAAACGAGAGGGCATAGAAATTTGCGGTAAGAATTCCGTAATAGTCGGGCGAAGTGAAATCGTGGGCAAGCCCCTTGCGCTAATGCTTCTCGCGGAAAACGCAACCGTTACAATCTGCCACAGCCGTACCAAAAATTTGGCGGAAGAATGCCGCCGCGCAGATATTCTTGTTGCCGCCCTCGGTCGCCCAAAATTTATCACGGCAGACATGGTAAAACCGAATGCGATAATCATTGACGTTGGCGTTAATAGATTGGAAGGCAAAAAAATCTGCGGCGACGTGGACTACGATGCCTGCGAAAAAACCGCGTCACATATCACCCCCGTACCGGGCGGCGTTGGCCCAATGACTGTTGCAACTCTGATGGAAAACTGTGTGAAGGCGTGGGAAATACAACGTGGCTAAGGTTTATTTGGTATCCCTCGGTTGCGACAAAAACCGCGTAGACGGCGAGGTAATGGTAGGCTCTTTGCGCCTTGCAGGTTACGATGTTGTAAACGACCCCCAAACCGCCGCCGCAATTATCATAAACACTTGCGGCTTTATTCGCGATGCCGTACAAGAAAGCCTTGACCTTGTTTTTGAACTTGCCGAATACAAAAAAAGCGGCAACTGCCGCGCACTTGTAATTGTAGGTTGCATGGCAGAACGCTACAAATCCGAAATAAAAGAAACCATCCCCGAAGCCGACGCTTTTGTCGGCGTTGGCGATTACGAAAATATCCCAAATATCCTCACGAGTTTAATTGGCTCAGCGGAGACAAAAGAACGGGGTCAAGGGGAGTCATCCCCTTGTGGGGGTGGCGGGGGTGAACCCCCCGCGGTCTTCTCCCGCCTATCCGCCCGCAAAGACTCCGATATCCCGCACATAGCATACGTAAAAATATCCGAGGGTTGCGATAATCATTGCGCGTACTGTACGATTCCGAAAATTCGCGGCGCGTATAAGAGCCGTCCTATGGAGCAAATTGTGGATGAATGCCGCTTGCTTGTTGAAGCGGGCGCGAAAGAACTTGTGCTTGTGGCGCAGGACACGGCGCGTTACGGCACGGATATCTATGGCGCGAAAAAACTGCCGGAACTTCTGCGCGAAATCGCGGCGAAATCGGGTGCAGATTGGATTCGTCTAATGTATGTCTACCCCGAGCATATCACCGCCGCGCTGATTGACGCCCTTGCGGAAATTCCGCAGGTTTGCAAATATATTGATATGCCCATCCAACACTGCGAAGACGAAATTCTCACGCGCATGGGGCGCAAAGGTGGCAAACGCGAACTGGAACAGCTTATCCGCGTACTCCGCGACAGAGTCCACGGCATTGCAATCCGCACCACGCTGATGGTAGGCTTCCCCGGCGAGACACAGGAAAATTTTGACGGTCTTTACAATTTCGCGCAAGAAATGAAATTCGACCGCATGGGCGCGTTCCCGTACTCCCAAGAAGAAGGAACGCCCGCCGCCGAAATGCCAAACCAAATTGACGAAGAAACCAAACAAGAACGCCTAAGCGCGATAATGGAACTGCAACAGGAAATCCATTTCAAAAATCAACGCAAATATGTAAACCAAACCCTGCCCGTCATGCTGGACAGCCAACAAGACGGTGTTTGCACAGGCCGCACCCAATACGACACATATGAATCCGACGCAGTAGTACAATTCCATTCCGCAAAAAAACTATCTCGCGGTCAAATTATCCCCATAAAAATAACCGCCACCGACGGCTACGACCTTAAAGGTGAGGAGCAGTAAATGAATCTTCCTAATAAAATTACGCTTTTGCGGGTAGTGTTGATACCTGCGTTTTTAGTTGTGTACCTTGCGCAGCCTCTGGGTGCTCTGAATGCGTGGGTCGCGCTTGTGCTGTTTGTTGTTGCGGCGGTAACGGACGCGATTGACGGATACTTGGCTCGTAAAATGGGGCTTGTGACAAATTTTGGCAAGCTGATGGATCCGCTTGCGGATAAAATGCTGGTGTGTGCGGCGTTTATTGCGTTTACGGCAACGGGTAGTTTGCCCGCGTGGGCGACTATTATTTTAATTAGCCGCGAGTTTTATATTTCGGGTTTGCGTCAGCTTGCGCTGGAGCAAAAAATCGTGCTTGCGGCAAGCACAAGTGCGAAAATAAAAACGGCATCGCAAATTGTTTTGGTAATTTACTTGCTTCTCCCGTACCCGTTCACTTTTTTGTTTTTTGAATCTGTCGCACTTGCCTTAATCATAATCACAGCGATTATAAGCATTTATTCCGCCGCAGAGTATACGTGGCGTAACAAACATATCTTTAAGGATGCGTAAAGTTGAAAAATTTTTTTCAATATATTATAATCTCATAGTTGTACATAAACTCAGAGGAGGCGTTTTAAATGCATAGTGACTTTGTGACAAAAGGAAATAAGGTAGTTCCGCACCGTTCGTTGTTTAAATCCATGGGGTATACAGACGAGGAACTGGCGAAACCGTTAATCGGAATTGCGAACGCACACAGCGAGGTTGTACCCGGCCACATTCATCTTGATGATATTGCGGAAGCCGTGAAAAAAGGTATTCTTGCGGCGGGTGGAACACCTATTGAATTTCCGTCTATCGGCGTTTGCGATGGCATTTCCATGGGGCATATCGGAATGCGTTACTCACTTCCCAGCCGCGAATTGATTGCGGATTCTGTGGAGTCTATGGTTCTTGCACACGCATTCGATGCCGTTGTTATGATACCAAACTGCGACAAAATTGTGCCGGGTATGTTAATGGCGGCGGCACGGCTTAATATTCCGTCAATTGTAATAAGCGGCGGGCCCATGCTTGCGGGTCGCGTTGAAGGCAGAGCCGTTAGCCTTTCGCAAACATTTGAAGCCGTCGGCGCACACGCGGCGGGCAAAATTTCGGACGAAACCTTGCAGGAATACGAAGACCAATCTTGCCCAACCTGTGGCTCTTGCGCGGGAATGTTCACCGCAAATTCCATGAACTGTATCACCGAAGCACTGGGAATGGGCTTGCCGGGTAACGGGACAACCCCCGCCGTTTTTGCGGAGCGTTTGCGCCTTGCAAAACAAGCGGGCAAACAAATTATGCATCTATATAATGAAGGAATAAAACCACGCGACATAATGACAAAGAACGCGTTTTTGAACGCCCTTACACTTGATATGGCTTTGGGTTGCAGTACAAACAGTATGTTGCACCTTCCCGCGATTGCATATGAAGCGGGCGTTGACCTGCCGCTTACCCTCGCCAACGAAATAAGCGCGAAAACGCCAAACCTATGCCGTCTTGCACCTGCAGGGCCGCACCATATCGAAGACTTGTACAACGCGGGCGGCGTTCCCGCCGTAATGAAAGAGCTTTCCACGCTGGGGATTTTGCACTTGGACGAAAAAACCGTTGCGGGCAAATTGGGCGATGTTATTAAAACCGCTACCAACCGCAACCCCGAAGTCATACGTCCTGCGAACAACCCGTTCTCTCCCGTTGGCGGAATAATGGTTCTCACAGGCAATTTGGCGGAAAAAGGAAGCGTTGTAAAACGCTCTGCCGTTGCAGACGAAATGATGAAAACAAGCGGCAAAGCCCGCGTTTTTGAAAGCGAAGAAGAATGCGCCGAAGCCATTTACGGCAACAAAATCAAACCGGGTGACGTTGTAGTAATTCGCTACGAAGGCCCGAAAGGCGGCCCCGGAATGCGCGAAATGCTTAATCCCACCGCCGCGCTTATGGGCATGGGCTTAGGCAAAGAAGTTTCCCTAATCACAGACGGCAGATTTTCAGGCGCGTCACGCGGCGCGTGTATCGGTCACGTCTCTCCCGAGGCGGCAATCGGCGGGCTAATCGGCTTAGTCGAAGAAGGCGACAAAATAGACATAGACATCAACGGCGGCACACTCCACCTGGACGTCCCCGAAAACGTACTGGAAGAACGCCGCAAAAAATGGAAACCACCCGCACCAAAAGCGGGCGAAAAGGGCTACCTCGCACGTTATCAAAAACTTGTAACAGGCGCAGACAAGGGTGCTGTACTGGTGTAATTTAACAAAGTTAAAACCGCGGGGCTCTGCCCCGCACCCCGCCCGCTTTTTTGAAAAAAAGCGGAGCAAAAAACTTTAACCTGAAAACCGCATATGCGGTTTTCAAAGAAGGGGTCAAGGGGACTTGTCCCCTTGCAGGGGGAGTGGGGGACAAGGCACTGTCCCCCAAGGTCTTAATAACTAACAGAGAAGGTGAACAGTTTGCAACTAACAGGCGCGGAAATTTTACTTGAATGTTTGATTGAGCAAAATGTTGATACGATTTTCGGTTATCCGGGCGGTTCGGTTCTGCCTATATACGACGCGCTTTACAAGTACAAGGATAAGATAAATCACTATTTGACCAGCCATGAGCAAGGGGCGGCACACGCGGCGGATGGGTATGCGCGGTCTACGGGCAAGGTTGGCGTGTGTTTGGCAACCAGCGGGCCGGGCGCGACGAATCTTGTTACGGGGATAGCCACGGCGTACATGGATTCTTCGCCGATTGTGGCGATTACGGGCAACGTGCCTGTGCCAATGCTGGGCAAGGACAGTTTTCAGGAAGTTGACACAACGGGCATCACAATGCCTATTACAAAACATAATTTCATCGTCAAAGATGTTGCGGAACTTGCAGATACAATTCGGCAAGCGTTTCATATAGCGAAAAGCGGCAGACCGGGGCCTGTGCTTGTGGATATCCCAAAGGATGTCGCAACTTTTGAATGCAATTATTCCATGAAAACGCCAATCGCGCCGCAGAATGAAAGTTCGCGGACTACACCGCAAGAACTAAACAAAGCCGCATGGCTTATTCACGAAGCAAAACGCCCGCTTATTTACGCGGGCGGCGGAGTAATCGCGGCAGACGCTACGGACGTGCTTACGGAATTCGCAAGCCTTCTTGGCGCACCCGTTTGCACAAGCGCGATGGGCATTGGCGGCTACCCCGCATCTGCGGAGGCAAACGTGGGCATGATTGGAATGCACGGCACGGCGGTTGCCAACACGCTGGCAACGGAATGCGATTTTCTTATTGCAATCGGTGCGCGTTTTTCCGACCGTGTAATAAGCAACGCACAGCGTTTCGCGCCTGATGCCAAGGTTCTGCACATAGACATCGACCCTGCGGAAATAAACAAGAATATCATGACGGCGTACTCCCTTGTGGGCGATGTGAAGAAGATTCTTTCGCTACTTAATCCGCTTTTGCAAAAGCAAGAGCGCGGCGAGTGGCACGCCCGCGTCACCGAGTTAAAACAAAAATATCCCACAGACTACAGAAAAGCCGAAGGGCTTTTGAAGCCGCAGTATGTAATTCAGCGGCTTAGTTCGCTTGCGGCGGACAAGGCAATTTTTGTAACGGAGGTTGGCCAGCATCAGATGTGGTCTTGCCAGTATCTTCAAATAGAAAAGCCCCGCCGCTTTTTAACATCTGGCGGGCTTGGCACAATGGGTTTTGGGCTTGGCGCGGCAATCGGCGCGGCGGTAGCAAATCCCGACACGCCCGTAATAAATATCGCGGGTGACGGTTGCTTTCGCATGAACCATATCGAAATTGCAACCGCCGTGGAATACGAACTTCCGCTAATCGAAGTGATTATCAACAACCACAACCTTGGCATGGTGCGCCAATGGCAAACCATGTTCTACGACAAACGGTATTCTCAAACATCTTTGCGCGGAAAAACAACGGACTTCATAAAACTTGCAGATGCCTACGGCGCGGCGGCGTTCAACGTAACCAAACCCGAAGAGGTTGATGATGCCATTCTGAAAGCATTGGCACTTAAGAAACCCGTTATAATAAATTGCGAAATCGGCGACGACGAAAAAGTTTTCCCGATGGTTCCCCCCGGCGCGGGAATTGACCAATATATATTGGAAGGGGGCGAATAATATGCGGCACGTTTTATCAATTACGGTTGCGAACAAAGCGGGCGTTTTGGGTCGTATAGTAAGCCTGTTCAGCCGCCGCGGATACAACATAGACAGCCTTAGCGTGGGTACTTCCGAAGACCAACGGTTTTCGCGCATAACCGTCTCCATAAAGGGTGACGACAGGGTAATAGAGCAAATTCACAAGCAAGTGGCGAAACTCGTAGACGTTGAAGACGTAGTTGAACTGAAATCCGAAAGCTCCATCTACCGCGAATTATGCTTTGTGAAAGTGGAGGCAAACGCCGCCGCCCGCCCCGATATTTTCAACGTCGCAACCGTTTTCCGCGCAAACATTCTGGACGTTTCCACAAAGACCCTAACCATGGAACTAACGGGCGACCTTGACAAAATCAATGCTTTTGTCGAACTGATGAAACCATACGGCATTCTTGAAATAGTACGCACGGGGCTTGCGGCAATCGGGCGCGGCGCGGAGAAGGCAAAGAATTAAATATTTTAACAATAATACCTTGGGGGCTATTCCTTCAATGGTCTTAAAATAAAAACTCAGGAGGAAATGAAAATGGCAAAGTTGTTTTATCAAAAAGATTGTGATTTGAAGGCACTGAAAGGGAAGAAAGTAGCTATTATTGGCTATGGAAGTCAGGGTCATGCCCATGCGTTAAACTTGCATGAGTCGGGTGTTGAAGTGGTTGTAGGATTGAACGCGGGCAACCCGGACGCAAAGAAGGCGAAGAAGGCAGGGTTAAAAACAGCGTTGACGGCAGACGCGGTAAAAATGTCACAAATTATTGTTGTGCTTGTGCCGGATGAGAAGGCTCCGAGTATCTTTGAAAATGACATTGAACCAAACCTTTCTGCGGGCGATTGCTTGATGTTCGCGCATGGTTTTAATATTCACTACGGTCAAATTGTTCCGCCCAAAGATGTAAACGTGTTTATGATTGCGCCTAAAGGGCCGGGGCATACTGTTCGCAGCCAGTACCAAGAAGGCAAGGGCGTTCCCGCTCTTGTTGCGGTGTACCAAGACGCAACCGGCGATACGCTGAAAACCGCGTTAGGTTATGCGGCTGGCATTGGTTCTGCACGGGCGGGTATTTTGCAAACGACATTCAAAGAAGAAACGGAAACCGATTTGTTCGGTGAGCAAGCTGTTCTTTGCGGCGGCGTAAGCGAGCTTATGAAAGCCGGTTTTGATACGCTGGTTGAGGCGGGATATTCCCCCGAAGCCGCATACTTCGAGTGCATTCACGAAATGAAATTGATTATTGATATGGTGGTGCAAGGCGGGCTTTCATATATGCGCTATTCCATCTCCGACACTGCGGAATACGGTGACTACATGATTGGCAAACGCATTATCACCGACGAAACCAAAAAGGAAATGAAAAAAGTTCTGGGCGAAATCCAAGACGGTTCTTTTGCACGCGATTGGATTTTGGAAAACAAAGCAAACCGCGCAGGCTTTATGGCAAAACGCCGCATAGAGCAAGATTTGCCTGTTGAAAAAGTTGGCGAAACCTTACGCGGCATGATGAGCTGGTTGAAGAAGTAAGCGGGGGAAAATATGCTGATAACAACAAGCGAAAACGTGAGCGGAAAAACCTTGCAACATTTGGGATTAGTACAGGGAAGCACCGTGCGGGCAAAGAATATAGCCCACGACTTCTTTGCAGGGTTGCGCCAAATAGTTGGCGGCGAAATCAAAGAATACACCGACCTCATGTACGAGGCACGGCAGTCCGCAACCGAGCGGATGATTGACTCCGCAAAAAATATGCGCGCCGATGCCATAGTTGCCGTGCGCTACAGCACCTGCTCCGTAATGGGCGGCTGTTCCGAGGTTATGGCGTATGGTACGGCTGTGAAGTTTGAGTAAGGGATAAGACCTTGGGGGGAGAACCTTTTTGTGTACAAAAAGGTTCTCCCCCCAATACCCCTCTCTCCAAAAAAACTTTAATTTTTTTCCGAAAGGGGTGTGCCGTGTTTGAACCTACTTTAAAATCCGCGATGGAGTACGCTAACCACGGTAAAACTGAGGAATGGGTGCATTGTTTTCTTTTGGGTGATGAGGGTGGCAACAAGTCGTTGTCCGATGCAATAAAATCGTATAAGCCAAAATGCATTGCGCCTAAACTTATGCGTTTGGATTTATTCAAGCGTATTCATGAATGGAAGGCGGAAAAGTACGCACTTGCGGGCGAAAGAGAAGAATGGTTTTGGAATCAGGTAAACGCACAGGTTGAGCGGTATAACACAGGCGAATGGGATATGCCGCCGTTGATGGCGGACATGAAAAATCGCGAAGGGTTTTACAATCTTTTCGACGGAAACCACAGGATTGAAGCATTGAAAAAGCTTGGGATAAAAGAGTATTGGGTAATTGGGCTTGAAGAATGAACATGAAAGGCGGTGCGTCATGACAGCGAAAGAAATGTTGGAACTGTTGCGGCAGATGAATAACCGCGAGAGAAACGAATATTTGGATATGTTGTACGCTGAATATTTTGATATAGGCGTTCCTTTTGAAAAACTACTTGAAGAAGGGCGCATTTTGGAGGCATATTACAGTGGAGAACTCGTTGAGGCATAGTTTGAAAGGTGATGTGTGGCTTGTTTATGACGAAAAATCTAAAAAGTTGCGCCCATTTATCATTTTATCGGATGAATTGTCCGGAATAGATGTGGATGTGAGCGTCGCACCTACCACAACCAAAGAAAATCGTAATATTTTTGATATTGAAATAGAGCATTGGCAAGAAGCTGGATTAGGTAAGCCGTCAATAGCTCGTTGCTCAAAAGTGCATTATATCCACCATAGACTTTTCAGAAAAAAACTTGGTAAATTACATGAGAACGATTTGCAATTGATAGATGACGCATTAAAAAAATTTTTTAAACTGTGAGGGGACTGATGGTATGCCCGGCAAAATAACTATTTTTGATTCTACATTGCGTGATGGGGCGCAAGCGGAGGGCATTTCGTTTTCCGTGACGGACAAGATAAAAATTGCGCAGGCTTTGGACGGCTTGGGCGTGGATTATATTGAAGCGGGAAACCCCGGTTCAAACCCGAAAGATTTGGAGTTTTTCAGATATTTCAGCGGTAACGGAAAGGCTCTTAATCATGCGAAATTGATTGCCTTTGGAAGTACGCGGCGCAAAGGGATTGAAGCAAAGGACGACAGTAATGTGAATGCGTTGTTGGAGTCGGGCGCGGGGGCTGTTTGTATTTTCGGGAAATCGTGGGACTTTCATGTGACGGATATATTACACGCTACCCTTGACGAAAACCTTGAGATGATTCGTGATACGGTGGCGTATTTGAAATCGCAGGGCAAAGAGGTAATGTTTGACGCAGAGCATTTTTTTGACGGCTACAAAAATAACGCGGAGTATGCTTTTGAGTCCCTTAGAGCGGCGCAAGACGGCGGCGCAAGCGCGCTTGTGCTTTGCGACACAAACGGCGGATGCTTCCCGAATGAAATTTATGAAATAGTGAAAAAAGTTGTTGCAGAGTTTGTGGTTCCCATTGGAATACACACGCACAATGACTGCGAAATGGCGGTTGCAAATTCCATCATGGCGGTGGAAGCGGGCGCGACGCAGGTGCAAGGCACGTTCACGGGCTTTGGCGAGCGTTGCGGAAACGCTAATCTTTCGGCAATTATTCCCGGCTTGCAATTAAAAAGAGGATATGACTGCATTTTTTTAAACGAAATGCAAAACTTGACACGCACAGCGCGTTTTATTTCCGAAGTCGCAAACACTTCGCTAAATAAACGTGCCGCTTATGTTGGGCAAACGGCGTTTGCGCACAAAGGCGGAATGCATATTGATGCGGTTACGAAAAACCCGCAAAGCTTTGAGCATATAAATCCTGAAAAAGTGGGCAATACGCGGCGCAATTTAATGAGCGAAGTATCAGGGCGCAGTACGCTTTTGAAAAAGGTTCAGCAAGTGCGCCCGGACCTTTACCGCGATTCCGAAGAGATGGCAAAAATTATGGAAAAGCTGAAAGAGCAAGAGCATAAGGGGTATCAGTTCGAGGGTGCGGAAAGTTCTTTCGCGCTTAAAATTCGCCGCGTTCTTGGAGATTACATCCCGCTTTTTGAGCTGTGTTATTTCAAGATTATCAGCGAAGATATGGCGTCTGCGTCTCAAAACATAAACGCAACCGCCGTGCTTAAAATATATGTTGACGATGAATCTGTGGTTGAAAACGACGAAGCCGTGGAAGTGATTGCCGCAGAGGAAGGTAACGGTCCCGTGAACGCGCTGGACAAAGCATTGCGCAAAGCGTTGGAAGGTTTTTACCATGACCGTCTAAAAAACGTGAAACTAACCGACTACAAAGTTCGTGTGCTGGACAGCAATGACGCAACGGAATCTCACGTTCGCGTTCTGATTGAATCCACAGACGGAGTACGGAAGTGGTCTACCGTGGGCGTTTCGCCAAACGTGGTTGAGGCAAGTTGGGAAGCCTTGATGGACAGCATCAAATTCAAATTGATTATGGACAAAGACGAACGCTACGCTGTTTTTGCGTACTAATGGGCGGTGTGATGAAATTACATCGCAAAAAAATTGCGTTTGTGTTGGTTTTGCTTTGCTTGGTTGGTGGCGTAATATATGCGCGGCAGACAATGGAAGTCTCGTTCTTTGGCCATATACGCGGCTTGAATGTTGAACTCGGTACGCGGTACGAGGTGCTTATTGAGCGTATGGGCGAGCCGTTGAAACGGGAGACGGAGATAAATTCCGCAGGCCATGAATTTCAAGTTTTGCATTACGATGGAGTAAGTTTTTTTGTTCGCGGCAGTGTGTTCAAAATGGTGATTACCGGCGAGCAGTATCGGCTGGGCGGGCGCGGCAGAATTGGCGTTGGCTCTGCGCGGGCGCAGGTTATAGTTGATAAAAACAGGCGGCAACGGGCAAGATTTGTTACGGGTGAACTGGGTTGTTGCAGTTGGTTTGTGGCAAGTATTAATTTAAACGGAGATATTTCTTATACACAGCATTTGCAACAGCTTGTGATTGAATTTAACCGTTCCGGGCGAGTAACGCAAATGACGTTTTCGCTTATTGGCTAGAGAGGATTTGCTTATATGAAAAAAATTTCGGCAATTGCGGCGGGGTTTGCGGTGCTGGTTATTTTTGTCGCTTGCGGTTCGGGCGCGGCGGATGTTTCGGATGTTCAGCCGGACGTGTATTATTCCCCGATAGAACAAGAACTTTCCGCGCAGTATGAGGTTGCAGAAAGCGAGCCCTGCGAACCTGTAGATTTCCCCGTGGAAAGTTGGCGGGGTTTGAATATGTATGCGGCGGCGGGCGGTGTTACGCCAACGGGTTTGCGCCTGTCCATGGCGAATGAATCGGACACGCGGCATTTTGGGCATGGTGCGCCGTTTACAATTGAACAGTATTTGGGCGGCGACTGGGAGCGCGTTCCGTTTATATCCGAAAATGTTGCGTGGTTTAGTCTATTGTTTATTATTTTTCCAGACGCCGTGGCAGACGAAGATATCACATGGGCACATATGCACGGGGAGCTTGAGCCCGGGCAGTATCGTGTTGTTCGCAGATTTACGGAAGAAAACTGGGGCGGCAGGGGGCAGATAATGGGCGATAATCCCGCCGCTTATTTGTATGCGGCTTTCACGGTGGAAGAAAATTGGCAAGACGCATACGGCGCGTGGCAACGCGAACAGGACGAGTTGGCGGCGGTTGCTTTCGGGCGGTTTGCGGGGCTGGATTTGGAAATTGCGGAACACAGTGCGCGTGGGTTAAGTTTTTCGCTTACCAATAACAACGCGGATTACGGATATATTATCAACAGCGTTTTTGTGGGCTGGGAAATGGAATTCCCCGATGGTGGCAACGCAGGCGGCGTGGAGTATTCCATTTTCAGCGAATGGGTGATTGGCGGCAATTTAGCGTGGCCTTTCGGCAACGATAAGCGGCTTCAGCCGGGGGAATATTTTTCTCTTGATGTAAACTGGTACACCGAAATCGGCGAGCTTCATTCGGGGATGATGCCGCTTGATTCTCCGCACCCGTATATTTTTGATTTGGTCTTAGATGTTACCTTAGACGTTGACGAGGACTATATCGCCGAAAACTTCCGCCGCAGAATGCCCAACGTACCCGCCGCAAGCCACAGGTTGCGGGCAGAATTTGATATTTCGCAGGGAGGTTAATATTGCAATACTGAATTTTTATAAGGAGCAAAAAAATGAACAAACAACAATTACGGTTTTTCTGTGACTATGGTGGTTGTTGCCTTTGGGGTAGCGATGGGGGGATAAATCATCAGACGCTGCCGATTTCCAACGCATTGAAAGATGAAATAGAGACTTTATTAATTGAGTTCGATTCGCAAATTAATTGGAGTTGTCCGCTAAGTTCAAATTGGTGGACACCTGAGCAAGACGCCGATTTTAATCAAAAGTCGCATTTAGTTTGTGAAAAATTGCAATTGGAACTGGCTTCAAATTATGAAATACGTGACTTGACTGAACTTGTTTTCAAGGAGCATAAGTTATGAAATTTGAGTGGGATGATAATAAAAATGCGCTAAATAAGGCTAAACACAGCATTTCTTTTGAAACTGCCGAATCATATCTGCAAGAAAGGCGACAAAAAAGGAAACAAGAATTGTATTACGGGAGGCGCAGAAGAATGAAAGCAGAATATGGCTTAAAAGATTTCAAGGGTGTTATGAAGAATCCCTTTTACGATAAACTAATCACAGAAGTCGTAGTACCGGTTCAGAAAGATGTGTATCAAGTTTTTGCGGATATAGCAGAGCAAAACGGGGAAGAACCGGAAAAAGTTATGCGTCGTTGTTTAGCCGATTATGCAAAGAAACTGCAAGAACATGAATAACCCCAGAAAAACAAACCAATATGCAATACTGCGCGAAGAATGGAAACTAAAATAAACGAAAAGAGGTGCAATCATGGGAATGACCATGACGCAAAAAATTTTGGCGGCACACGCGGGTTTGGAAAGCGTGACTGCAGGGCAGTTAATTGAAGCAAAGTTGGACTTGGTGCTGGGCAACGACGTTACAACGCCTGTGGCAATCAAGGAGTTTGAAAAAATCGGGGTGGACAAGGTTTTCGACAAAACGAAGGTCGCCATTGTCCCCGACCATTTTACGCCGAACAAGGATATTCTTTCGGCAGAGCATTGCAAGCAGGTTCGTGAATTCGCGCTGAAATATGAGGTTGAAAATTACTTTGAAGTTGGTGAAATGGGCATTGAGCATTGCCTTATTCCCGAAAAAGGATTGGCTGTGCCGGGTGACGCGATTATAGGCGCGGACAGTCACACTTGTACTTATGGTGCGCTTGGCGCGTTTTCTACGGGCGTGGGCAGTACGGATATGGCTTGCGCAATGGCGATTGGCGGCACATGGTTTAAGGTTCCGCCCGCGCTTAAATTTGAACTTGTGGGCAAGCCCGCGAAATGGGTTTCCGGCAAGGATATCATTTTGCATATCATCGGCATGATTGGCGTGGACGGCGCGCTTTACAAATCCATGGAATATTGCGGTGACGGATTGCAGTATCTTTCCATGGATGACCGTTTTTGTATCGCGAATATGGCGATTGAAGCGGGCGCGAAAAACGGAATTTTCCCCGTGGACGAAAAGACCCGCGAATATGTAAAAGCACACGCAACACGCACAGGCGTTGAATACACCGCCGATGCGGATGCTGAATACGAAGCGACATACACCATAGACCTTTCCTCCCTTCGCCCGACGGTTTCGTTCCCGCATTTGCCGGAAAACACCAAAACAATCGACAATGTTGGTGAGGTAAAACTTGACCAAGTTGTAATCGGAAGTTGCACAAACGGTCGCATTGAAGACATGAGAATTGCGGCGGGGATTTTGCGCGGCAAAAAGGTTGCTAAAAACCTTCGCGTTCTTGTTTTCCCCGGTACGCAAAATATCTCTCTGCAAATGATTGAAGAAGGCCTTATGACCGATTTCATTAAGGCAGGCGCGGTTGTTTCGCCCGCCACTTGCGGGCCTTGCCTTGGCGGGCATATGGGTATTCTTGCGAAGGGCGAACGCGCCCTTGCCACAACCAACCGTAACTTTGTGGGCCGTATGGGTTCGCCCGAGTCTTTCGTTTATTTGTCCAGCCCCGCCGTTGCCGCGGCTTCCGCGCTTACGGGCTATATCACCGACCCTGAGAAGGTTTAGCAAAGTTCTCGGGGACGCTGTCCCCGAACCCCTGCGAACTTTTTTGAAAAAAAGTTCGACAAAAAACTTTAACTCAAAACCACTCTGTGCGCGGTTTTGGGAAGATGAGGAGCAGGATATGTACGAATACAAAACAGAAATTCTGCGAACAGGTACGAAGTGGGGTTCCGACAAGGCGAACGATGCGGATGTATCAAATTTTAATAATGTGTTCAACGAGCGGGCAGAAGCGGGTTGGGAACTTGTAACATATGATTATATGTCAACTTCGACATCTATTCATGGCGCGCTTTTGGTTACGTACAAAAAAAAGAAACCATAGGAGGTTTTCAAAATGAATAACATTATCACACCAAAAATGATTCTGGCATGGGTAATACTTGCGATTGTTGGTCTTGCAGTATTCGCGGGTATATTGTGGGCAATTCCCACGTATCGCGTTTGGCAGAGGGAAATGGAAGGTCGCGCAGAGCTTGCGCAAGCCGATTGGAACAGGCAAATTATTATACGGGAAGCGGAAGCGCGGCTTGAGGCTGAAATTCTTAACGCGCAAGCCGAAGTTGCCCGCGCAGAAGGTGCGGCACAGGCAATGTATGTTGTGCAAGACGCGCTTACGGAAACATACATCAGATACTTGTGGGTGCGCTTGATGACGGATAACGAAAACGTCATCTACATCCCAACGGAAGCGTCACTTCCCATTTTGGAAGTAGGACGCGCACGGCCGTAACAGGAGGTTTTCACATGAGCAAATACAAAAGCGCGATAAAACTTATGAACAAGCGGTTCAAAAAAGATAGCCTTATTGCCGTTGCAACGGTGGAGGGCGGTCGCCCGCACGTGCGAATGGTGGACGGGTATTTTTCGCAGGAAGACAATGCATTTTACGCGGTAACTTACACGCTTTCAACCAAAATGCGGCAGATTGAAGCTAACCCTGAAGTGGCGGTTTGTGCGACAAATTGGTTTACGGGTTTTGGCATTGGCGAGAATCTCGGCTGGGTTCGCGAAGCGCGCAACGCGGAAATGATGGCTAAACTGCGCAAGGCATTTGCAAAATGGTATACAGGCGGACACGTAAACGAGGACGACGAAAACACCTGTCTGTTGCGCATAAAGCTTACGCACGGGTTGCTGGTTGACCATGCAAACACGTTTGGTTTCGGCAGTTACGAAATTGATTTTACAAACAAAATGTGCAATTTGCTTTCGACTTCAAGCCCGTCTTCTGTGATTGAAACGGAGGGCAGGGTAGGGGTGGTTGAGGTTGTAAAGCCGCAAAGTTGGTCTGTTGTCCATTACGAACTTAACGGGTATAAGGACAAAAAAATCAATCTGAAATTCTCGGCAGATGTAAAGCGGCTGGGCGCGGCTGGCGAAATCAAGTGGGAAATTAACAACGAACACGAAGGATATCCCATCATCTGCAATATAGAAAACGCCGCGCCGAATACATGGCACAGCTTCCGCGGCGAGTGGACGGGTGTTCCTGCAAACGAATATCCATCGCTGGTAGTATCAACATATGAGAATAACAGCGAAAACACAACGTATCTTATCAGCAATTTCACAATCGAAATTGCCGAAATATAAGGAGGTTTCAAATGAAAGCGAAAGGTTCTGTTTTCAAATACGGTGACAATGTGGACACCGACGTAATAATCCCCGCGAGGTACTTAAATGATGCGCGTCCCGAAAGCCTTGCGGCGCACTGCATGGAAGATATCGACGCGTTTTTTCCGCAACGGGTTAAACCGGGCGATATCATGGTTGCTAACAAAAATTTCGGTTGCGGTTCGTCACGCGAACACGCGCCAATCGCCATCAAAGCATCGGGAATTTCTTGCGTAATTGCCGAAACCTTTGCACGGATTTTTTATCGCAACGCAATAAATATCGGCTTGCCGATTCTCGAATGCCCTAAAGCCGCCAAGGCAATAAGCGCGGGTGATGACGTTGAAATAGACTTCACCACAGGTGCTATCACAAATACCTCCACGGGCGAAAAATTCCAAGCCGAACCCTTCCCCCCGTTCATGCAAGAACTTATGGCGGCAGGCGGGCTGGTTGAACGGACGAAGAAAAAACTTGGCGCATGACAAATCTTGATAACCTAACGGACGAGCAAAAGCAAGCCGAGATACAAGCCGCGCAAGAGCGGAATGAAAAAATGTTGCTACGCGGCAAATGTATTGTTATTACTGTTGCGGTGCTTGTTATCTTGGGCGCGGCGTATAATGTCGCGGGTGGTTTGAGCTTCCCAACGGTTGTTGGTGCAGTTGTGAATATTGGCTGTGCTGTCGCGCTGTTGAACGGTCATGCCTTTGCGCGGTGGTTTTTTATTGTGGTGTTTGTTCTTGGCGCGCTGTTTTCACTTTTTACGATTACACTGGTGGAAATGTCGCGTATTCCAAGGCCGACACAAACGGTTACGGAGGAGTTTCGTGAGGAATTTGGGATGTACGTTCCTGTCATCCACACCCACCAACCCGAACCGCCGCAGGATTTGGAAAGCGTTACCGTGCTTTATTTAACGTTGGCGGGCTTGAGTGTGCTGTACATTGTTGGTGCGGTTGTGCTGTTCAAAAGCGAGAGTGTGAAGGAATATATGTATTCTGTGAGGTACGCATAGAGGAGAAAATTATGGCAAATTTTAAAATTGCAACAATCCCGGGTGACGGAATAGGGCCGGAGATTGTGGTGGAAACCGTGAAAGTGCTTGAAAAAATCGGACAGCTTTTCGGGCATACATTTGAGTTTACGGAGGTTTTGGCGGGCGGAATTGCCATCGACAAAACGGGCGAACCGCTGCCGAACGAAACAATTGAGGTATGCAAAAAAAGTGACGCGGTGCTGTTGGGCGCGGTGGGCGGCTGGAAGTGGGACGTTTTACCCGGCGACAAACGCCCCGAACGCGCGCTTCTTGGGTTGCGCGGTGCGCTTGGATTGTATGCCAATTTGCGCCCTGCGGTTTTGCATGACGCGCTTAAAGCGGCTTGCCCGCTTCGCCCCGACATTGCGGCGGGCGGCATCGACATTATGATTGTACGGGAATTAACGGGCGGTATGTATTTTGGCGACCGCGGGCGCAAGCAAACGGACTTGGGCGAAGCCGCATGGGACACAGAAATGTATGCCGTGGACGAAGTTCGCCGCATTGCAATCACAGCCTTTGAACTTGCGAAAAAGCGCAAGAAAAAACTAACCAATGTTGACAAAGCAAATGTGTTAGAATCCTCCCGTTTGTGGCGCGAGGTGATTCTGGAAGTGGCGAAGGATTACCCCGATGTAACACTCGACCATCTTTATATCGACAACGCCGCAATGCAAATTATCCGCGACCCCGGCTCTTACGATGTTATGGTAACAACAAATATGTTCGGCGATATTCTTTCGGACGAAGCCAGTCAAATCACGGGTTCAATAGGAATGCTACCCTCCGCAAGTCTAAACAAAGACAACTTCGGAATGTATGAGCCAATCCACGGCTCTGCGCCCGATATCGCGGGGCAGGACAAGGCAAACCCCATTGCAACAATTCTTTCTGCCGCAATGATGTTGCAGTACACCTTCGGTTTGGACGCGGAAGCGCGGGCGATAGAAAACGCCGTTACTGCCGTGTTAAAAAGCGGCGTGCGCACAGGCGATATCATGTCTGACGGAATGAAGCTTGTCGGCACAAAAGAAATGGGACGATTGGTGCTGGAGGAAATTAAGCGATGAACTATAAAAAATATCGTGCGGGGGAAATTTTAGATTTCCCCACGCGTACATGGCCGAATAAGCGGCAAACAACCGCGCCCGCGTGGTGCAGTGTAGACCTTCGCGACGGTAATCAGTCGTTGGTTACGCCGCTTACGATGGAGCAAAAGCTGGAGTTTTTCAAGTATCTTGTGCAAATCGGGTTTAAGGAAATCGAGATTGGTTTTCCTGCGGCTTCGGACGGCGAGTTTCAGTTTGTGCGCACACTAATTCAGCAAAAATTAATCCCCGATGACGTGACAATTCAGGTGCTTACGCAGTCGCGTGAGCCGATTATCCGCAGAACATTTGAGTCTTTGCGCGGCGTGAAAAGGGCTACGGTTCATTTGTACAACGCCACTTCGCCGCTGTTTCGTGATGTTGTTTTCGGCAATTCTAAGGAAAAAACAATTGAACTTGCGGTTTACGGCGCAGAAATGTTTAACAAATTGGCGGACGAATTCAGCGCGGAAGGCGGCGAGCATTTTAACTTCGAGTATTCGCCTGAATGCTTTTCGCAGACAGAACCCGATTTTGCCGTGGAAGTTTGCAACGCCGTGATAACGGCGTGGGAAGGGCGGGACGTGATTATCAATTTGCCCTTCACGGTGGAGTCATATATGCCGAATGTCCATGCAGACATGATTGAATATGTATGCGGAAAACTGAAAAACCGAGACAAAATAAGCGTTAGCCTTCACGCCCACAACGACAGAGGAACAGCGGTTGCCGCAACGGAACTGTGTTTACTTGCGGGTGCGGACAGGGTTGAGGGAACTCTTTTCGGCAATGGCGAACGCACGGGCAACGCAGACCTTATTACACTTGCTATGAATTTATATTCACAGGGCATAGACACGGGGCTGGACTTTTCAAAAATAGACGAGGCAATCGCGCTGTACGAACGCGCAACCTGTTTGCCCGTTCATCCGCGCCACCCATACGCGGGCGAGCTTGTTTACACCGCGTTCTCAGGCTCTCACCAAGACGCAATCCGCAAGGGCATGGCGGCGAAAGGCGATGGCTTCTGGCAGATTCCCTACCTTCCCATAGACCCCGCAGACGTTGGGCGCGGTTACGACCCGATTATCCGCGTAAACAGCCAATCAGGCAGTGCCAGCACGGCGTATATTCTGGAAGTGAAATACGGAATACATCTGCCCAAGGCAATGCAGCGCGACTTCGGCCCTGTTGTCACGGCTTTCTCGGACACAAACGCCGCCGAACTTTCACACGAAAAAATCTACGAACTCTTCACCCAAACATATGTAAACCGCGAATCACCATACCGCTTTGTTTCCAAGCGCGACTTCATTCAAGATTTTGAAGCCTGTTCTTTCGCTTGCACAATGCACTATCGCGGCGAAGAAAAACTAATTCGCGGACGCGGCCACGGCGTAATCGACGCATTCTGCCAAGCCCTAAACGAAACCTACGGCGTCAAATTTGAAATCGAACACTACAGCCAACACGCACTGGACACAACCGAGGGCGCGAAATCCCGCGCAATAACCTACGTTGGCATAACCCTCAACAACAAAACCTACTACGGCGCAGGAATCAGCCGAAGCACAACAAACTCCGCGTTAAAAGCTGTGGTTAGTGCGCTGAACAATATGCAGTAAAAGAAAGACCTTGGGGGACGCCGTCCCCCAATCCCCCTGCAAGCCTTTGAAAAGGCTTGACCCAAACTTTAACTTAAAAATCGCGCAAATGCGCGATTTTTTGATTGCAACAACAACTCGCCGATAGTCCAAATTTAAAGTTTTTGTTCAAACTTTTTTCAAAAAGTTTGCGGGGGTTCGGGGGTAAGTGCCGTTCGCGGTAAACCGCTCACTTCATTCCCCCGAGAACTGACGCAAATGCAATAAGCACAGCGGGGATAAAAAACGCAACGCCGTACCCGATAGCAAGCAGCATGAAAACGCCGATATTTTCATCACGCATTGCCGTGCCGCCTATCATGATAATGACTAGGGCGATGGCAACAAAGATTGCGTCACCTTTTACAAACTTCATGACGCCTTGCATAGCTTCGCAAAATTCTGTGCTTGCCGCTACTTCGGAAATTCTCTTCTCGCTTGTAATAATCGCGGCAAAACTTACTAAAGTAACAACGCCAAGAATAGCAAGCCCGATAATCAGATTGCCCGCGCCCAAGAAATTTCCGAACGTGCCAACCACGCCGCCGGCATGGCCGGCTGAAAGTATAAGCCGAATGACAGATACGGATAGTGCAAGTTTGGACATGGAAAGTACAAGAAGTACAGACGGCAACCATGAACGGGATGTTGTTTTTGTAAGCATCACAACGACCAAAGATATTACGGAAAAGCCAATGGTGGCAGCTATTAACAAGTCCATAAGTTGTGGTTGTATCGGAAATATCACAGAGACAACAATCAGAGCCAATCCAATGCCTAACAATACGTTGTGTTTTTTCATTTCTTTTTCCCGCCTTAATATGGATTTTCTTTACACGTCAATTATAGAACTTGTGCTGTCAAGGGTCAAGAAAGATTTACTTCCCATTTGTGATTGCATTTGTTGCATTCTGCGACGGGGTATTTTTTCAAATCGGTGACGATTTCGCCTGCGAAAAAAAGTCGCCGAGTACAGGAATTAAAAATAAAATCCATTCAAGGACACGGCGTCCGGTGCTTTTTCTTTCATAGCCGCGAACTTTCTTTATTGTCGGGTCAGGTGTGTTGCATACGGTGCAGTATAATTTCCTCATGCAAATCCTCCTCCGGTTACTATGTATTGTACTATAAATCCCGGCACAACTGCAATAATTGTTCCATCATCTCAAATTGTTTTTGAAGCGGGGTGAAGGTATCGGCGGCGTTGTAGAAATTTTGCGCTGTGAAGGTTTCGCGAATTGTTTTTGCGGTGTGAAGAAGGGTTTGTTCTTCGGGGGAGAGAGTGTCTGTGCCAACGAGTTTTACCGTTTCCATCAGCTCGTTTTCCTTGAAAAGGATTTCTAAAATTTGGTTGCGGTATTTTGGAAAGAGTGGGTTCACGTTTTTGATTAGCCATTCATCAAGTTGGTACTCGCTGTAACTTTGGAGCGGATTTATTGCGGGAAATTGACGGGCGTATGCAAGTTTGCGGTCTAACGCCCAGAAGCATCGCGTGAAGCGTTTTGTGTGAAGCGTGACGGGTTCGGAAAAGTCGCCGCCCTGCGGAGAGACTGCCCCGATAATGGTTACGCTTCCGTTTGTGCCGTTCAGATTTTCTACATATCCTGCGCGGGAATAAAACGCCGCCAGCCGCGCCGCAAGATAGGCGGGATATCCTTCTTCCGCGGGGATTTCTTCAAGGCGGCCTGAAAGTTCTCGCAGAGCTTCTGCCCATCGGCTCGTGCTGTCTGCCATAACCGCGACGTTGTAACCCATGTCGCGATAGCATTCTGCCAAGGTTATTCCAGTGTAAATGCTTGCTTCCCGCGCCGCAACAGGCATATCCGACGTGTTGGCTATAAGCGCAGTGCGCGCCAAAAGCGGCAAGTTTGTTCGCGGGTCTTTCAGCTTTGCGAAACTTTCCAGCACGTCTGTCATTTCGTTGCCGCGTTCGCCGCAGCCTATGTAGATGATTATGTCCGCGTCGCAGTATTTTGCGATTTGGTGCTGGGTGGACGTTTTGCCCGTGCCAAACCCGCCGGGGATTGCGCAAGTGCCGCCTTTTGTGATTGGAAAAAGGCTGTCGATTATGCGGATGCCCGTGATTAGCGGAATGCCGTGCGTTAGTTCGCGCTTGACGGGGCGAGGGACGCGGATTGGCCACGCCTGCGACAGGGTGAAATTTTGCGAACCATTTGGCGTTTCCAGCGTGAGAATTTTATCGGTGGCGCGATATTCGCCGTCGGGCGCGGCGTATGTAACCGTGCCGAAAGTTTCCGGCGGGAGCATTGCCCTGTATGTAATCGCGTTTCCGTCTGCCGTTTCTGCGAAAATATCGCCCTCGTTTAGTGATTGTCCTTCCTGCGCCGTAATTTTGGTTGGAAATATTTTGTCGGGCGAATTTTTTTGAAGCGGCCTCATAATTCCGTCGAAAATGCCGCCGATAATCCCCGGCTGAATAGTTAGCGACATGGGTTGTCCCGTTTTTTGTACGTGCGCGTTTTGCGTTAGCCCTGCCGTGTTTTCGTATAGCTGTACGGTTGCTTCGTTCGGTTTTAGCGCGATTACCTCGCCCGGCAAGTCGTTGACGCTTACCATTTCTGCCATAGCGAAATTTTCGCCGCTTATTTTTAAAACGGGGCCGTTGATGGATTTAATGGATAAGACCTTGGGGACTCCGTCACCAATCCCCTGCAAGGGGCCTTGCCCCTTGACCCCAAAATTTTTATCAGTCATTTGATACCTCCGATAGTCGCGTTTCAAAAGTGTAATCTGCGCGGATTTTTCCGTTTTCGTTTTGAAGAATGAAACCGCCGATGCAGTTTGTTTCGGCGGGGAGGGGTAGGGGAGTGAGTGCGGTTACGTCTTGAATTTTTTGGGAAAAGTGCATATCTTGCGGGCGAAGTTTTACGGCTGTTGCGGATGGAAATTTGGCTTTTGCTTTGGTGATTCTTTCCGCCAGATAGTTTTCATACTCGGGCGAATTTGCAAACGCGCCTAAGTCTTGCGCTACATCTTCAAGTAATTGTGCTTGAAGGGAATTTCGGGTTGCAAAGTAGGCGGCTTTTGCCCGTTTTGTTGCGGCGGAAAGCTTTTCGTTTGTGTCGCGGTTTATTTCGCGGCGTGTTGCTTCAATTTGGGCGGTGGATTTTTTTTCTGCCGCTTCAATTTTTTCTGCCGCTTTCTTGCCCAAATCCAGCGCGAGTTGATGTTTTGTACGTTGCTTTCGCGCCGCAACTTCGCGTTCAATTGAGCCCGCGAAATATGCTACTTTCGCCGCATTTCTAGGCTCGCTCATACGCGCCCGAGAATCATAAACGAAATCAGCAAGCCGTAAATGGCGATACCTTCTGCCATCGCAACAAAAATCATTGCTTTGCCGAAGTTGTTTTCGTTTTCGCTAATAGCACCGATTGCCGCCGCCGCCGCAGAACTTACCGCAATTCCCGTACCAATCGCGCCAAGACCCGTCACAAGCCCCGCCCCGATAAACGCCGCCGCAAGCGCGATATCCGACGTTTGCGAAACCTCTTGCGAGCCGTATATTCTGCCGCTGAAAATTAAGATGCTTGCAACAACGAAGACTATGGTAAATGAGAAAAGATTTGTGAACAATAAGACCTTGGGGCTCTGCCCCAACCCCCGCAAGCCTTTAAAAAGGCTTGACCCAAACTTTAACTTTTTGCCCAGATAGAACATTGCAATCGGTGCAAGCCAAGTGGAAACAAAGAGTGCGAGTAAAATTAACATATTATCCCTCTATTCTGTTGTAATTGGACGATTTAAACGGTTTGCCTGTTCCTTTGTAAAAGCGGCTGAAGATTTCGTAGAAGTCCAGCCGCAGGACTTGTATGCCCACAAGCAAGCCTTCGATTAGAATTACAAGGGCGTTGCCGAGGATTAGAATTAGAATGTTTTGAGTGACTGCCGCGCCTTGGCTAAGTTGCAAAACCACGTGCATCATGCCGGCGTGGCTTACGGCAAACGCGCCCACCCGCACGAAAGAAATTGTATTGGTTGCGTAGGTTAGTAGGGTTTCAAAGAGTTCGATTGCGGTGCTTCCGATAAAAGCGGCGATACCGTTTTTTGGGGCAATGCCGCGCCCCGCAAGGAAATTTTCCAGCGGGTGCTTGAAGCAAACGAAAACGAGGGGTAGGGCGGCAACGAAGATAACCAGCGGTGTAAGCGCGTTGCCTTGCACAAGTAAACGAAAAGCCAGCCACAGCATTGCGGAATAAAATATAAGCCCTGCAAAGCCGTTCGCGCCGAAAAGCAAATCTGCAATTTTCCCGCGCTTGAAAGAATTGTACATATTAAGAAGCATTGAAAGCGCGATAAGCCCTGCGCCAAGTGCGGTTGCAAAAAGCAGAGTTTCTGTGATGTTCGTGGTGGGTCGCCGCCACAGCGGCTGAAATTCCCACCCGAAAACGCTGCCGTACAACACGCCGAACACAGCGGCAGAAATCCCTGCGATTGTCATTATTCCGCCCAAGTTTGCGTGGCGGCGTTTTTGAATATAAATCCCGATTGCGGCAAGCACCGCACCATGCCCAATGTCACCAAACATAAGTCCAAAAAGAAGCGTGTATGTTATCGCAAGAATTGGGGTTGGGTCGATTTCGCCGTACTCGGGCAAGCCATACAGGCGCGTAAAAAATTCAAACTGCCTAATCACGGGCAGATTTCTGAGAAGGGTAGGGGGCTTTGCGTTAATTTCCGCAGAGTGGCGCGTGAATAAAATCATGTCGTCGCTTGCAATTTCCGCTTCCAGAGCATTTGCGGCATCCTCGTCAATCCAGCCGAAAAACGAAAAAACTCGCCGCCCTCTACTAATTGACGCATACTTTTTCACATCAAACGCCGCATACAAATTCTTCACCTTCGCGCAAGCAATAGCCAATCTGTCCGCACCACACACCCCCGAAAGCGCGTCTGCGGTAAGTCTTGCAATTTCCGTTTCCATTTCAAAAACGTCCCCCCCGTTGGGACTTATCTCGTCCACCTCAAAATTAAGTGACGCAAAAACCGCGTCAATTTCGTCTTTGTGGGGGGTAGGGGTCAAAAATAGGCCGTAAATGTAATCCTTGTCCCGCTTTGAGGTAATGAAAAAAATTCTGTTGTCGTCTGCCAAAAATTTTTCAAAGCGTTGGAAGTTTAGGGTGGAAAAGCGTCCAAAACGGTGGTGCATAAATTCAAGCGAAGAAAGGGCGTTAAGGTCGATGTTTAGGGCGGTGTAGTTTTCCAAGATTTCAATTTGACGCCGTGTTTGGGCAAGGGTTTCTTCCAATTCGCGCAGTGCAGAGCCGCGTTGTTCGTATGCGGCGGCGGCTTCTTCCACCAAATTTACCGCGTCTGCCGATTTCATGGGGACGAACAAAACAGGCGGCAGTCCAACAATTTCGATTAGCTGCATGGCTTTGTTAAAGGTTTGTGCGTACGGGTTAAGCGTGCTGAAAGGCTCCATCAGCTTGTGCCGCGAATGTTCCAGCTGGATATCATAGCGGCTTAAATAGCGGCTAACCGCGTGATTTAAGCCCGCGATATGCCCAGATAAACTTATGTATTTCATTTTTGTAATCATTTGTGTGCCTCCCTTAAATGTGGAGCAATGAGAAAATTTCCTGTGACGAAAGCTCGTTTTTTTTGCCCTGCGCGATTGCGCGAATATTTTTCGTTTCCAAGTGACGCGCATATAAATGCCCGCAAACAACCGCCAAATTTTCGTGCCGATATTCTTTTTGAAACTGCGAACGCACCGCGCCCGTAAGTTTTTGTTCGCCGCGAGTGAAGTCGGACAGATTACCGAAAACGCCGCCGTAGAACCCGCCCGAAACAGCTTGCGCAAAACTTTCCATGTCTCTTGCGCGGGCAAGTTGTGATACTTCTGCCGCGCATAATCTGTGGCTTGACGGGTTGAGAAAAGAAAAAACCGCATCGCCGTTAATTTTGTGATACTTTTTTAGGCGGTATATCCACAAAATATTGCGTAAATCCGTTTCTGTGCCGATTACGCGCTTCAAGGAGTCCTTGCCGTGCTTAGAGCTTATTCCCGCAAACATTTTTGAAGTGTTGCAAGTTTCCCCGTACAACGACGGAATGTAGGCGTTCCGCAGAAAATCCCGCACGGGTTTGCTAACGTATGCCGCAATTTTTGCAAAGTCGTGTTCGGGTTTAATTAAAGTGTAACCTTCGCCCGTTTCCGCGCACAAACGCTCGTAATCCCGCGCCGTAAGTAAGCTTGCCCGCATTGCTTTTATTTTTGTGTTCACCGCGCTGAAATTCATAACCCACCATACAAAACATCATGAAAAATTTTGCCTCTAAGTGCCTCTTTTTTCTCCTCGAAAACTTTTTTAAAATCTTCGCTTTTTGTGCGGTATTCCTCATTCACCAGCGCGATTCTTGCGGCGGTGTGGGTTTCGGCTTCATTTACAAGGTTGCGGATTGTTTCCGCGCCGTCGTTCTCGATTGCGGCAATTTTAGTGGTAAGGGTTTCTTGCGCCTGTTGCGCCATGTGCGCGCTTTCCTTGGCTATGTCGTTCATGGCTTCCTGCGCTTCGCTTTCCAGCGCAAGCAATTGTTCTGTTGTAGTATCTATGATTTTTTCTCTCCTAATCTCACGCCGCTTAACGCGGGCAAAGCCCGCTTGCGGCACAATCATTCTGATGAAAAATGGTAATCTATGGCAATTATAATATAACTTCCCATAAATTACCAGTCCCCGTTGCTGAATTTTATTTTTTTAACCAGCGAATAAACCATCAAGTCCAGTTTCTCGCGGAATTCGCCCATGCGAAAAGTTACATAGCCTTCGATATTCAGCTCCCTTTCGCTTGAAACAAACGCTTTGAGCAACCGCAATTCGTGTGCAAAAATTGGCGCGTTTCGCAAATCCAGTGCCATCTGCCGCATTCTTGCCGAGTGCTTGTAAACAGGATTTTCGCTTTCGGCAATGTCCATCAGAAATTTTAGCAGTGCATCGCAAAACCCTTCGCGTTGCGCCATCGCAAATCCAAGCGCGAAACAGCCATGCTTTTTACCGCTCTTGTTTATGTAAATTATTTCTGCCGCCGCCGCTTTTGCCGCAAAATCTCGTAAAGCGGTTTCGTGCTTCGTGGTACAAAGTGTAAATCTTCTCACTCAAATTGCCCCTTAAAAAATGGGTGTACTTCACTATATGCCGCACCCCCCGCAGAATTATCATGTCTACGAAAATACACAACCTTCTTATTTTTGAGGGAGAGGTCGTGGGGACGCTGTCCCCACACCCCTGCAAGGGGACAAATGTCCCCTTGACCCCTAAATAAAAATCGCGCTTTCGCGCGATTTTTGTGTTGCGTGATGATTAGCGTTTCATTTGGCGAAGCAAGCAGTACATTAACAGATTGCTCATGTTAATTTGCATGGGAATGTGATGCGTGGTTTGTTTCGAGATGGTTATTTCGCAAGCGCATTCCGGTTCGGGTGTGGGTTCGCACATGGGTTCGCATATGGGCTCGGCGGGGCATGGTGCGGTTTCCAAATTGAACGCGGAGTAGTCGATTACTTGCGGCGGTACACAGGGTTCGTGGTCGTCTGTGACGATTTGAACCTCCGTTGCGGGTTCTGTGGGTTCTTCGGGCATTTCGACTACAGGCTCGGGGGCGGCTACTCTTGCTGCAATCGGTGCTGTTGTCGCACCCGCACAGCGTTGCATTAGCGCGTTCCACGTAAGCGGGCCGACAATTCCGTCGGGATTAAGCCCGTTCGCGCTTTGGAAGTTTATCACAGCGGCTTGGGTAAGCGGGCCGAAAATTCCATCAGGGTTTAAGCCTGCGTTTATCGCGCCGTTGAGGCAATTTTGAATTTGACGAACATAGTCGCCGCGTGCTCCAATCTGAATTAAAAAGCCGGGGTAGGGGGGCATTGCGCGGTTGGCGTGGCAAGCGTTCATCAGCGCGCTCCACGTAGGTGGCTTCAGATAACGATACTCTTCATTAAACAAGCACCCTGCCCGACCCCTTGTCGGAAATAGTCCTCTCGCGTGGGCTTTTCGCCGCTTTCAACGTCTCCCACATAGCTGTACAGGATTTCAATTTCTCGAGTGCAAATTGCCTTGTCAACTTCGCTTATGAAAATTTTATCGATGAATTCGTGGAGCAGTTCAAAATTAAGTTCATCGATGCTTTCATATTTTTCCACGATTTTCACAAAGGCAGTGGCATTGCTTTTTTGTTCATCGCTTTGTTTCAGAAGCCGCTCAAGTTCAGCAGTTCGGGCAGTTAAGGTTTCGCGTTCCTCGGTGTAGCTACCCGTCATGGATGAAAATTGCGCCTCGGTTATTTTGCCAAAAATCTGGTCTTCATAAAGCCTACGGAAAATGGTGTCAAGTTCCAATAGACGCGCCTTTCCGCGATTGTATTCCTGTCTTGCTTTGGCTGTGGATTTTTCCAATTGCTTCTCGTATTTGTTCTTAGCGTGGGCAAGAAACTCAGCTTTATTTTCCGTGATATAGCGGAAAACCCTTTGTATATCCGCCAAAACAAGTTCTTCAAGCACTTCTTTCCTAATGTAATGCATGGTGCATTTAAAGCCAGTTTTGCTGGTGTTGCGGTAAGTTCCGCAAACATAGGAGTGCTTTCGGTTTGGAGTTCCCACACCTCGCTGTGCATACATACGCCGCTGGCAATCCTTGCAAAAAAGAAGCCCGGAAAACATATCAATTTTGTCATCCCTGCAAGGGCGATTGCGTTCGGAGATGCGCTTTTGGGCGATTTGGAAAGTCTCCTCGTCAATCAGAGCTTTGTGCGTGTTAAGGAATTCGTACTGCTCATCAAGGTTATGAGCGACCTTTCTTTTGATTTTGTAGGAAATCCTGTGGCTCTTTGCTGTATAGGTATGCCCCAAATACTCGCGCCGCGACAACATATCGTAGAGCGTTCTTTCATTCCATGAATATGGATATTCTGCCGAGCCATTGCCAAAGGCATTCCCTCGCTGAAACCTCAAGGAATAAGGCGTTAGATGTTTCTCATCAAACAACCTTTTCCTAATTTCACACATCCGTTTCCCGGTCGTGAACATTTCAAATATTAATTGCACAACAGGAGCAGTTTCCGGGTCTGGGATTAAATGGTGGCGGTCTTCCGGGTTTGGGATGTATCCGTAAGGATACGACCCATTGGTACGCTTGCCGCTTTGCGCTTGATTTTTCTTGACAGCACGGATTTTTTTGCTTGTATCGCGTGCGTAGAAATCATTAAACCAATTGCGAAGCCCGGTAAATTCCTCATCGCCACGGGCAGAGTCTACGTTGTCGCTTAGTGCGAGAAAACGCACATTGTTTTCCGGGAATACAATTTCGATGAGTTCACCCGTTTTTAGGTAATCTCTTCCAAGCCGAGAAAGGTCTTTTACGATGACCGTTGAAACATTCCCAGCTTCCACCTCTGCCAGCATTTGTTGTAGTGCTTCCCTTTGGAAACTTACCCCACTAAAGCCATCATCCACGAAAAAGCGCGTGTTGATGAACTGATTGGCATCAGCGTATTCCTTAAGGATTTTCTTTTGATTTTGTATACTCATGCTCTCGCCACTGGACATATCTTCCTGCGAAAGTCTGCAATACAACGCCGTTATTTTGTCCGATTGCAACACTTTACCCTCCTCCACGGTGGTCGGATAACGGGTTGCTTTCATTATACCTCTGTCCCCCATATCATCAAGTTAATTTGGCGATATCGCGGCTTATAATTGCTTCCAACTTATCCTTCAAAGTTTGGGTTGCGCTATCGCTTGAACGTGATTTAATTGTGTATGTAATATTATCAATGGTGCGTTTTGTTATATGTACATTAGATTTGATATCCTTAGTGTTAGACGTTGGTTGTGTGTTTCGCATACAAATCTCCCTTGGGAATATATACCATTATTTTATGCGCAACACGACTTGACCTACAACAAAAAGCCCCAGCGAAAGCCGAGGCTAAGTTCAAAACATTATAAGCACAGTGTGTTATTCCATACCCCGTCCGATACCAACTTGGTAACAGACGAGCAATCATTTATGCCCCTTCCATCTTCAACAGTTTTATGGCTTCCGGCAGAATAAGTTTCCCATCAATTCGCTCCGTGGCAAAAAAACCAATTTGGTCACGTTCAGCATATAATTCATTCAGCACACGGAAACGAATATCCCTGCGGTCGGCAATCCAATAATAGTTAAAGTCACCAAAGGCAACAGGGTATGCATCTTCTGCCATTTCCGGTGCGTAGGGCGATACATATACAGGTCTGCCCAAAATTGTGTCGGGAGTTTTTTCTTTCACAGATGGTTGCCATATATACTGTCCATCACCCGATTTTATTTTACGCAAAACCTTCATTGTGCTATCATTTACGAGAAAGACAGCCCTATTTCGATATGGTGGTTTTAAGCTGTAGAACAAATCTATCATGTTGTCAAAGTTTATGGTTGTGGTTGCCGATGCGCCTTCTTGTGCGCCTCCAGTGCCGCCAAATATGCCCGTAGGTTTCCCTGCTCCATCCCCAAGACAGAAGGCTTCCTCTTCGCGTGAGCCGATACGTCGGGCAAATTCCTGCGCGATATACGACTGGATATTAAACGCAGAATCCTCCACCAATTCAGTGGAAGAACGCATCATTGTTCCCAATTTATATGCATTCAGTGTGATTTGGCTAAATGTGGATTCACTTTCGGGAATAACCTCATTTTCGTCAATCCACGAAGCTGTGCCGACAGCGGTAGCAACAGGCACTTTGAGTTTATCGCTGGATGTGCGTACAATTCTTGCAATCTGTCTAAAAATATTCTGCTCTTCCAACGCAATAATTAATTCATTGGCAAATTCCTCCGGCACTAAATATCCGCCGGAAGTGTCCTCGCCAACGGACAAAACATTGCTAATACCCCTGCCGCGCAGAGCATTCCAGAAGGCTTTGGTATATTCGCCATTATTATGATTGGCGCGATTATGTACGCCGGGTTTGCTGTGAAGCGGTGTTGATGTGGGCATATTCATCTGGTCACCCAAATCCCGATGGCGTTCGAGCCGCTCAATCTGTGTTCCGAGTTCCATAATCTCAGATTCCATTTTATCAAACACCTCTCCATCAGCGGCTGATAAAATCCCGTCCACGCGGCGGGAATCCAAGAAAGCCTGTGCTTGATTCCAAAGTTTTGTGCGTTTTTCACGCAGTTCTGCAATTGTCATAATGACCTCCCATGTTTCAGCCTTTCAAGGCGTTTGTAGTATTTATCCATGCCGTTTTGTGGCTTTGGAATTTTATTCAACAATGAATTTGTAACAGCCATGCGAGAAAATAATACAGCCTGTGAATTATTTTCCGGCTGATTATCGGAATATAAAATGCCATCTGCAAATCCCAACCCCACAGCTTTTTTCGCATTAAAACAGGATTCTTCGTCCATTAATCGGCTAATCTCAGCACGCGATATTTTCGCCTTCTGCTCGTAAGAGTTAATGATTCCCTCTTTTATTTCATCAAGCGTAGATTTCGCCTTTAACATTTCCGCGCTATCACCAATGGCAATAGTAGCCGGATTGTGGATAATCATGTAAGATACAGGGGACATCAAAACTTCAGAGCCAGCCATCGCAACAATGGAAGCGGCACTCGCGGCGATGCCATCAATCTTCACCGTCACCTTGCCGGGATATTCACGAAGCGCGTTGTAAATTTGCGATGCGGCAAAAACATCACCACCGGGAGAATTTATCCAAACAGTAATATCACCACTGCCGGAATATAATTCACGCTTAAAAGCGGCTGGCGTTGTTTCGTCACCAAACCACGACACCTCTGCAATAGCACCATCCAAGCGAAGGATGCGCTGATTATCGCCTGTGTCAAAATTCCAAAACTTATTCATCGGAATTATCATCCTTCCTTGCGAAATGCCCTGCATTTTTCAAGTCCACCATGTTGCCATTTACCATGTATTTATCGCCACCTTCTTCCTTGGGAATAGGTGTCATGCGTTCCAATGCGCGGATATCGTTGGCAGAAAGCCAGCCACCCTGCCGACCGATGGAATACCCCTCCATGCGAGTTTTATAATCGCCGCGAAGTAATCCATCCAAGTTAAACTTAATCATGTACTTTTTCCGCTCCGCTGGTGTTAGCAAAGCCATATCCATTGCCTGTTCTAATCGTATTACCCAAGGCTCGACTGTGTGCATAACGAACTCAATTCCTTGATGCTCAATGTTGCTATAAGTTGCTTTATCAAGGTCACCGATGAGATGCGGAGGCACTCGGAATATTCGTGCAATCTCGTTTAATTGAAAACGCCTCGTTTCCAAGAATTGGGCTTGGTCTGGTGGAATACCCACTTGACGAAATGTAAGCCCATCTTCCAATACGGCAATACGATGCGCACCTTTGCCGCGATAGATGGCTTCCCATGTTGTGCGAATTTTTGTCGGGTCATTTAGTGTGGATGGATGCTCCAACACACCACCGGGATTTGCACCATTTGCAAAAAAGTTTGCACCATAATCCTCTGCGGCGATTGCCATGCCGATTGCATTTTTAGCCAGTGCGATGGGCGAATATCCAACCAAACCATCAAAACTCAATCCGGGAATATGTAACACATCCTCGCGGCGCAGGGTAATGCCACCTTTTTTCTCGTGAGGTCGAGTTTCATCGGAATCCCGATAATATGTGTAATAAATTTCACCGTCATCATTGCGCCAAACGTCCATTTTATTGGGCAAAAGCGGATATATGTGTTTTATTCTGCCTGTGCCGTCACGAATAAGCTGGCAATATCCGTTTCCCCATAGTAAAATATGAGACATCAATACTTCACGCCAAATGAAGCTGGTCATTTCCGGATTAGGCACAGTGTGTAGTATATCCGACAGGGGATGCCCGGTTTCCACCAACGCGCCATTTCCTTCATATTTGTACAAGTGTAATGGCAATTGGGCAACAGCTTCTGATATAATACGAACACAAGCATAACCCCCGGCAGTAGCCAGCGCGGTGCGTTCGTTTACCGCAACATCAGAAGAAGCCCTCCCGAAGAAAAAAGGACGGCTGGTGGTCAAACTATTTTGCGGCGAATTGCCTTTTTTGAACAAGCGTGAGAATATATTTGGAATAGTAATCAACCCCCACATATATAAACAGAACCACCTCGCGGTGGCTCTGGCTGTAAAAATTATATGTGGAAGTTTAAGGGATTATGATTTAAGCACAGTGTGTTATTCCCCTGCCGTTTCTGAAGTAGCCATGCTTTCGTCTTGCATTTTGCAAGACCGTCTCGGGTCGATACCCGATGACCAAGCGGCGTTACCGGGCAGGGATTTGCAGAGGACGCGCCTCGCAGTGGAATACGCCGAACCCACCATGCCCAGCGAAATTAGCCAAACACGAAAACTGAAACGTGGGTTTTGGAAATCTCTAACAGCGGCTGTGATGCGTTTTTTCTCGCTTGCTGTTTTTACAATTTGCATTACAAACTGTGAGTATGCATCCATTACCTCGCGTGAATTTCCCGGCTTAAACCAATGGAAAATTATGTCCGTATCCCTAACTTCGATGGGAATTTCGTCAACCCCAAGTGCCATTTTTATCAGCGGTGTTTTGGCTTCTACCATTTTGTGGATGTTGGCAATAGCATCTTCGGAAAGCCCTGCTCGTGGGTAGGCGATGGAAATTCGTTCAAAGTCCGGCTTTTCTGCCTCGGTGCTTTCCATGCCATCTTCTGCAACAAAACCCTCGGCTTTCAGCGCGTCCAGCACCTGCCTAAGTTGTTCTTCTTCAATGGTCGCGCTGTCAAAAATTAACGTTCCGTTTTTATCGAGCGTAAAGTTTGCCACACGATATTCGTATGACGGTGTTCCGGCGTAGGTGTGTTTTTCACCAAGCACCTCCGCGATAATGGTAATCTTCGCTCTAAACGCTGATTAAATCAACGGATATGCATGGGTGAAACTTATGAGGAAGGGCGAGTCTTGGTATGACAAGATTTGCAAAGGGAAATTAAATTATCGTCATTATGTGTGCCGCCTTCATCGACAGGCTTAATATGGTGAACTTCGTCAACAGGAACATACCGACCAGCTTCGAGGCACTTCTCGCACAGGGGATGCTTCGCCACATAAAGCTGTCTGCGTTTGCGCCAATCCCAACCATAATGTTTGTTATGATTGCGGCGATGCTGTTTATCATACTCGCGATTTGCTACGGCTTTGTGTTTGTCACAATAACGACCTACTTCGATAGTAGCCGGGCAACCGTGGTAAGCACAGGGTTTCTTAGGCAGTGTCGACAATAGCGTATTAATTCCAGCCTGAAATGCAAGCGATTTGAACGGCGGCAAGATAAGATTTTGTATGTTTTGCGTAACGGGTGGCGATACCACGCCATCGCTTGAGTACGGCGAAC